>Ga0098037_1001194_pt1 | contig 12050 bp, 6 predicted proteins | sample 5_EtaG_FD_75050 | JGI IMG/M metagenome (GOLD analysis project Ga0098037, IMG submission 75050) | Marine viral communities from the Subarctic Pacific Ocean - 5_ETSP_OMZ_AT15132 metaG | ecosystem: Environmental > Aquatic > Marine > Oceanic | place: Pacific Ocean | collected 2015-01-08 | reverse complement strand
TAGAGGTGTCTAAGTTTTCATAAGCCTTCATTCGCTCAGCGTGCTTTCTTTTAGCTTCTTTCTGCTCTTTTTTAGCTTTCTTGTTTTTTATAAAGCCTGATATACCTTTAGCCGCACCTAAACCTACAGCCGCTATTGTTGCTATTGTAAATGACATATTATTTGTTTTTTATGTATTGATCGTAATCTTCTATGTTCATTGCTACGATACTTTTTTCTAGTTCTACCATATCTTGAGTGTTGCTTGGGTTTTTATGAACGTTAACGAATACTGAATCTTCAGCGGCGTATATTAATCTTTTCGACCCTGGTTCAGCCAACACGTAGCACGGGGCAACATACTCTTTTTTTGAATCTTCTTTCGCCACGATCAAACGCCCGCTCATTAAAAACCAAACGTGTAGATGTTTGTGTATAGCACCTACGACAGCCGAGTCTTGTTTCATAAACATTTCTCTAACGTAAATACCGTCGGCAAAAGTATGTTTTAGTGGAAATTTGTCGCTGTGCACTATGCTCTTACCGTCACCTTCGACTAAGTCTCCGTCAGCAATAGCTAGCAACGATCTTTGGAAAGCTTCTATCTTCTCTCTTTGCTGCAGCTTGTGCTCAATATTTTTTAGCTCTACCTCGTTAGACATTTAATTTAATTTAATTACTGTTATATAATCACACTTAGCACCGCTTATTTACTGCTTTCAAATACCTCGCAGCCAATAGAGAATATCTCAGCTTTGTCAGTAGACTTGTTGACAAATTTAATATCAGCATAGTAACCTAACAAACTAGAAAGGTTAGCGGCGTTGTCTTTGCTAAACATTATGAATTCGCTATTTGCGTTGGGGATTGAAACGTTATCGTCATGCGTTATTACTACAATATTTTTATTTATGTGCTCTATAGGGCCCATCTTAACAATGTTACTATAGCCTGTAGCTGTTTGCACTTTACCGGCATCTGCAGCCGCTTCAATAACGGGTACGTAGTACGCTATATCACCTACTTGAGCAGAGATGTTTACGTTGTTTGCGAATTTTAAAGTTAGTGTTGACATATTATATTATTTTTCTTCTTGCAAGTACAAATCTTCCGGCGCTAGCAAAGCTTGGGCTTACTATTAATGGATCAAAAAAGTAGTCTGTGTCTGTTTGCACTTCGCTACCAACGACTGAGGTTTCGTACGTTACGGTAAACTCAATAGCCGTACATTTTCCACTAGAAAAAGTACCAACAGCAGTGAGCTTATAACCGCCTAACTGCGTAGCGATAGATCCTTTTGTTAAATCAGTAATGGTTGCTATGTCCATAAACTCATCAAGTTTATCTTGGTTACTAATTCTAATAGTTGTTGTGTCAAGCTTGTTAAACATAAGAAATTCTGTGTCTGTACTATCTATTTGAGTCGCTGTGTACTTGAACTTATGTGTTGCAACAGTACCTGAAGAGTAAGCTCCGTGAATATCAACTTCGTAATACTTACCGTGATTATCCGAGTCAAATCTAAGTCCTGTCCAGTTGCTAGCTCCACTAGGGTTTGCTCCTCCAGTTCCAGCTAACAGTTGCTCAAACGTTATTGCCGTTAAAGTTGCGTTAACGCTAGACGTGCCTAAGCCGTCGTGATTGTAAGCGTCATAGTTAGCTTGCTCCGTCTGTGTTAATGTTAATCCAGTAGGCGAGTAAGCTAGTTTATGTGTTGTTACGAAGTCAACATGAGAAGCGTCACTCGAAGCTAGAATATAATCAACCTCGTCTATATATAAACTGTATCTATGATTTAAGGTTGGAGCAGCTGATGTTGTACTCATTGCCGGAGCTGGTATTCTTAAGAAAGCGCCCGCTTCCCAGTTGGCTGCTAGAAGAATGTCAGGGTACAAAGATACGTTAGGGGCAAATTTTATTGTCATTAAAACCTTGTTATCAGCTTCATCGGCACCTGCAAACACACCGTCTATATAATTACCTAGATTGCTAAACTCAACACTTTTTATAGCATCTTTAACTGGTATTAAGTTATTAGCTCCAAAGGTAGACGAACTTGAGTTGTTAGGATAATAGTTTATTGTTTGTCCTTCAAAACTTACTACTCCAGGATCACCTGAAACATAATACTCTTGATTTCTAAAAGTTAGCACGCCGGTGGAGGCACTCAAGTCTCCGCTGGCTGCAGCTACACCTAAGAAGGAAGTTATGCTGTTTACGTTTACTACCTGCCCTACGTTTGGAGCTAGCACTATTAAAAAGTCTTCAAAAACATCGTCTAGATCTTCTTGGCTAACAACCACGGTAGAAGTGTCCACTGTTGCTTCATCGTGAAAAACCGTGGTTTTGGCTACTACATCAACATAGTTTGTGTCAGGGTTTGGCACTGTGTTTGTTCTTAAACTACCGAAAGCAAAGCCAAACGGTGGAGTAGAAGCCTCGTGATCTATAAAATAAGGATTATCAGCGGCTACATCAACGTCCTCAACGCCTACGCGAACTCTAAGATCCGAAGTAGTAAAATCTCCCGGATCAACTGGGACTGGTGTCTCTATGGCGTTCTCCATTTGAAGCGCCGGTATTCTTAAGAAGTCTACATTGCTTTGCGAGCCAGTTCCGCTCGTGTCGGGATTGTAGAAAATTCCAACAGTTATACTATTGACGTTTCCGCTTATATCGTAACCGTAATTGTATTGGAAGTTGTAATTTCCATCAGCAGAACTAAGTGTTATAGTCGCGCTATCAGAAGCGTCGTTAAATTGATTAAACGTTTTTCTAGCGGTTACAGTTGCACCATCTGAGTCGTTAGCTGGCGTAGTGGCTAAACCATCGTTGTCTACGCTTAAAAGAGTGTTTGTTATTTTAGCTATGTCAGTAGCACTAAAGTAGAAGCCTTCGTTTGCTATCAACTTAAAAGAAGCTATTTCTGTAGAGAAATTGTAAGGATTTATGTTTTCAGCTGATATCTCGTACGTAGCATCAAATATGTTTCCAAGAGTTTCGTTGAAAACGTTAAACTCTTCACCGTAAAAGCCAACAGTGTAATCTGTACTAACAGCTGTGGGTGCAACTATAGAGTACGGTTGGCTGTTGTTACTTATCGTTACACCTGTAGTGTCGTCTTCTATGTCTGAGAAAAACTCAAAGCACAGCTTAAGCGTGTGATCAACTAATGCGACGCTAGTCATAGTAAACCCAAGGTCAAATTCTAAGTCGGCACTTACGGCTACAGCATCATAAGTTATTGTTAGTTGTTGACTTGTTTCCCCGGCTGTAGGAAGATCAACATCAACACCGACACTACCACCATCATAAATTACACTAGGCGTAACACCACCAACAGCATTTAAGGCATCAGAATCTAAGTCTATGTCTCCAAGAACATAACCACTAGCAGCAGTAAGCGTTACGGTGCTAGTAACTGTGTTTGCGTTCGCTCCAGTTAGCAAAGTATCTGAATCGCCTACTATGGTTGGGGCATTGCTTCCACCTGTTTGGCTCATTGTAGTTGTTATAGTTCTTAAAGTTCCAGCTGTGCTGCTACCTGAAACACTACTAGCAGACCCAATACCTTGAAATGAAATTTCTTGAGAATCTAAGTTTCCAGACCCACTACCATCACCACCACCCAACGTGTTAGTCCAAGTAGTCTGTAGGCCTTGTATAGAGTTGAACCATTTACCTTCTTTTTCTTTAAACTCTAGAACATTACCCTCTTGCTGATCAGTGCTTATAGACTCTACATACCAACCTTCTCTAGCTACATTATTATAGTACTCTTGATAGTTTTGATCAGGAGTTCTAGTGGCGTAAGCATCGTCGTCATTTACTAGTACAACTCTAGCTTGCGATCCTTCATAGTTCAGTAAGTTAAAGCTTTTAACTGACGAAGGCATATCGTTAAACACGGGGGTTACGCTAGAATAGTATTGCGTACCATAAAAATTATTTCTAGCAGCAGAGCCTGGATTAACACCATGCTCCCAAATTTTACCTGAATTAAAAGTGTAATACGTATTGTTTAAAGATAAACCATGCTCTAAGGCATATCCTCTAAAGCTAACCCAGCCGTTAGTACTTTCGTTGAAAGAAAGCGTGTTAACTTCTTTAGTAGAAGCTGTAGTATCGATAGCAGAGTGTATGGTTAAATCATATTCGTCTTTCCTAGAGTTAAAAGATCCTACGGCGGCTGTAGCGCTCTTTAGGTTATCAGCAAAATAGTTTTTCATACCTATCTCTGATATTTTTGTTAAACCGTCTTTAGAGAGTCTTAAAACAGCTCCTCTGGCTCTGTCTGTAAAGTAACATCTGAACTCGTTCTCAGCGAAAGACTCTGGATTCCTAGATATACCAAAGTCACCTGCGAAAGGTATAGCTGTTCCAAGAACTCTGTTCGATGCTGTTAAGTTAGTGTTTCCATCAGCATTAAACAAAGCGTCTTTGCTAGAAAGAACTTTAAGAATCTTATCTTCGCAAAATGCTACGATGTCTGTATTTCTTGAAAATAGCTTTTGTATGCTACCATACTCTGGGTTTAAGTCTTTTGTTATACCTTCAGCAGCTATAAATTGATTTAAGCTATTGACACCGTTCTTAGAGTTGTATATTCCAGAAAATATCAAGCCATGTTTTAAGTGCTTTCTCTTATAATTTGAAGACACTGTAGAAACTTTAACGCCGTTATCTAGTCTTGTAGAGTTGAATTTGTCTAATATCCTGTCTGTTTCAACCCCGTTTTCAAATGTAAAGCAGTTGTAAAAAGGTAGCGTTTGTGGTTTACCCCAATTGTATGATTTTATATAAAACACGCAGTTACCACTTTGATACTTTACTTTTTTATCACCATCTAGAAATCCTTTGAAATTTTGATTTATAGTGTGTGCCGAAGCTGAGTTGTCGCTTTCGTCTAAATTTATTTCTAGCGTAACAACAGTTCGATCGTGCTTGCAAACTCTAAGGTAAGCTTTTTCGTATATCATACTACCATCACTACCGCTGTGAAAGTTCATTAGCATTGGAACTCTTAGTTTTACTATGTTTTTGTCTAATCCTTTTATTGGTGAACCGTAAACAGACTGTATTGAATTGTGAATTTTTTGATAAAACACGGTGCCCGTGTCAAGAGAATTAGCCTCTGGATTTCCAAAATTAATTCCTTGGGTAGTGCCATCAAATTTTACCGCATAACCTGTCACCCTGTCGCCAGGCTCGATAAAGTTTTCTATGTTTTCATTCCATAGGTAAACGGGGTTAGCCCCACCAACTTCATGATATATATCTAGATCTGGCCCTTGATCTGGAAGAGTTTGAAATATAGCGGTATTAGCTCTAGTTCTAATCACGTTATCAGTAGCATTTCTAAACCTTTTACGAAGAGCGGCATCAGCTTTTATTTTCACAAAAAACTTACCTTTTTTATCTTCGTCAGACACTGATATTCCTTCTGGCAACTCTGGATTTGGGTGAGCAGTGTCCTCGGCTCCACCGATACCAGGTATAGTCGTTGGATTTGGCGCTTCGTTAGATATAGCTAAAACTTTATACTGATTTGGATTTATACCAACCCAATGGTCAAGAGGTTTAGTTAGTATTAAAGTGTCGTCTTCCTTTATTTTGTTTCTTTCAGTTGAGTTAAAAGAAATCCAATATTCTAAGGCTAAGCTTGGTGATCCATCGGAAAGTAGCGCTGGATAAGCAGCGTGCATTGCTAGGTTGTAATACTCGTTTGATGTTTCTTTAACAAAGTACTTATAGTACTCAGCCCAATAAGGTATTGTTCCCTTAGGACATACGCTTAGTCTTAAATCAGAAACTCCCGCTCTATGCTCAGCCTGCCCTAAACTAAAAGCAGCATCTTTTCCTACAACCACGGAGGATTCTCTTCCGTATCTGTCTTTAAAAACAACACCTACTGTGTACGTCCTGTTTCTTTTTAAGCCAGGCGCCACTCTACCCCTTCCATTTCTACCATCAGTAGATATTATACCTATGCCCTGCTTAAAGTCCAAGTTATAGTTATACTCTAATGACTTTTTGCTTGAAAAGTTAAAGTTTATTTTTTTTCTATTAGAATCTACTAAGTCATAACCTTCTTGATAGTTAGCGTAAATTAGTCTGCTAGAAGAGATACACTGTGCTTTGGCTGTGATCGGAACATTGTCGAAAGGTCTAAACACCTGCATTTCAGGTATCACGCTTCCAACTGTGCCAGGAGGTACTATGTAAAAACCTCTATTGTGCGACGCGTTGTAAAATCTAAAATCACTAAGATGATTATGTGAATATTGATGAGTTAATCCCGCGAAGGTTGTTTCGTCTAAAGTGTATGGCCCTAGTATAGGTCCAGCAGAAGGGGCAGATCCCCAAAGATTGCCATTACCAATAAGTGGGTTGACAGTACTTAAAGGGATATGCTTGTCTCCGCCTTGATACCCAGAGTGGTTCCAACTAGAAGATGGTTCTACAACAGAAAACTCTCCGATAGGGGTTGGAGCACTTTGTACTGTTGATCTTTTAATATTCTTTAGAAGATACACGTTAGTGTTTCCGTCTTCTTTGTATAAAATATCTACAGAGTCTATATCTATAGGCCTAAGGCTGTTTCTTCTTCTTCCAAAAGTAGGATAACCATAGCTTTCGGTTAGCTTACCTCCACCTAAAAAGTTTGTTACAGCTAGCCATTTTAAGTTGTTTTTTATAGCTTCATTTTGGCCATTATCAGAGTTATACAGATAAGGGCATTTAGGAATAAAAGCTGGCTCAGTAAAAGGTGACATAGGAGAAACTTCTCCGTCTTTATATCTCCATCTATACGCGAATCTAACAAATTTTTCCTCGTACATAGATCCAGCTTCCTCTGAGTCTAAGTAAGCCACCCACTTACAAGCTAAAGGCGTTGTTGTTGAGTTTGCATCTAAAGTGTCTGTGGCTGCGTTTTGGTAGCCGGCGTTAGCATCTACAAGAATCACTTTTATCTTTGTTATTTTTTTCTCATCGTAACCAAAGTGATGCTGTATAGTTTCTACAGTTGGATCTTCTACAATCTGAACCTTAACTTTGTAGCCATGCTTTCCGTTGTAAAGAGCTAGTATATCACCGCTTTTCCAACCGCCTTGGTATGGGTACCTTTGTATTATTTTGTCAAAATAATTTGTTTTACCAGCTTCGTAACCAAGAGAAGGGTCTACGTGCAGCTCGAATTCAGTAGTTTCATCTCCAAGATTTAATTCGTAATTCTCTCCAACCTGGTTAAAAAAGCTAAAGTCTGAAGCCTCTTTTTGCCCATACGGCATTGGAACCTCATCACTTTCCGCGTTACCAACCATAGCTAACTGCAGTGGTCCTCCAAGACCAACCTCATTGCACATAGCGTCTCTACCACCTGGACCAAGACGTTTAGTGTCTCTCATCCAAAGTTTAGGTGGAGATATAGGTCCAATTCTAGCTACCGTAACATCACTTTTTTTCATAGTCTCCCACAGCACTACGTTTCCTTCAGTTGTAGTGTCATCAGCCTCAAAGTAATATCTTGTAGTAGCGTATAAGTTTGGCGTATCTCCTAAGCTTCCGTCAGTATTTATTTTAGAACCTTCAATACCTTTAGTTATGTTTATCTTCTTAGGCTCATCGTAGTCTGTAGTAAAAAACAACATGTCGTCTACAACATCAATAGCTGTAACTTTAGTTCCTTCAGGCGTTGCGCTAGACACTGTGGTTTCAGCAAAGTCTTTGTCTGTATAGCTGTAGGTAGGGCCAGTCTTAAAGTTTAATATTCTTTCTTTATTAAATTTTAATACAGCACCGGCACGAACTTGAGCCTCTGTTAGAAGCACTGGCTTGCTTAAGGTTAGTGTTATTACCGTGTTTGTTGGCGTTGCGTTTACCGCTACTATACCACCTCCAGAGTTCCAACTTACCTGCACGTCCTCTACGTAAACCCCATTGTAAGTGCCGTCCCACAAGCTAAAACCGTTAATATCTATAGCGTCAACAGTCATACCTATTTCTAGTCCGTTTACAACGTCAGTGTTTAATACTGCCGCGGTATGAGCATGCGTAATGTCTTCGTAGGGCGTTGGAAAGTTATTGTGATTTGTTTGAAAGCTAACGGTGTTACTAACAGCGTCTCCACTCCAAAAAGGCCAATTTGCTCTGACTTCGTAAATATCTACAAATACAGGTTCCATTTTAGATGATCCAGAAACAACAGCATCAGGAGTTAGCTTAGTGACTATGTCGGCTTTTCTACCTACGGACACTGGTTTATGAATACTAATCACATCATCTACAGCGTTTGATCCCGCGTAAGACTTGTCCATAACAATTTTAGTGGTAGACCCTAAGTCTGTTTTAGATAAAACTTTCGTGTCTTTCGATATGCCATCACTAACATCACTAAACACATAGTCGCCGACATCGACGCTGGCAGCTATATCTGAATTTAAAGTTAAAGTGTCGTTTGATATACTTGTAGTCGCTACGGCTGTAACAGTGCCTTGCACTGAGTGAAATTTAGATGGTTGAGACTCGTAGTCAAACGCATCCGCCACCAAAGAATATATTGCGTTCTCTCTTTCGTCAGCTATAGCTCCAACCACTTGAGCTGTAGACGACATTCCGTCAAACGTGTTTTGCGTTACGGTTATGTAATCACTTTTTCTTCCATCTTCAAGAATATTTAAAGGCTCACCAAGAGCGTTAAACTCTCCTTCAAATGACATCGGAGTAAGAGGTCTTCTCGCAATACGCTTAGCGTAAGGCTTGTGATAGCTAACTAAATTAAGGGCTTTGTTAGAAACAATATTCCTAGCTGTACCAACGTCAGATCCCTCAGCTGTAGATACTTGTATATTTAAAGCATCTCTATATTCTCCATCTGATACTAATCTCTCGTCAAGGTCTTTGTTCATTCGACCCTGCATAAAATTTCTTTTTAACTCTGGCATCTACTAGTGTTTAATTTGTTTTGATTTACCTCTTAATACTTGAGTTATTTCTTCTAACTTAATGTTTGATAATCTTAGCTTAGCCTGTCTCTTCGCGGCTCTAGCCTCTCTTTTAAACCTGTCAACTAAGTACTCGGGCGTGTTAGCCTTAGTTGCTAAAACTGCGTGAGCTATGTACTTGTACATTGCTTCTTCCGCAAACTTATGTACTTGCATTTCGTCTTCAGTTCCTAAGCTATCACTTATGTACTTTAGTATCACAGGATTACCGCTTAAAGTTGAAGAGAAATGTATCTTACCTTTCAATTCATCTATGTAAAATGTTCCGTTAGCCTGAGCGAACTGAGGATCAATACCAAATCTTTGACCGTAGTTAGCGTCGTAGTGGCTAGTATCATAATCTCTCACGTGGTCAATATCAACACTAGATAGATCGTCGTTACCTTTGTATCTGTCCCAAGTTGTTGAGTCTGATGTTTGTATCTCATCACCATTCAGAGTATAATCACCGTTAGCATCTTGCGCTATTTTCTGTGGATTGCTAGATATTCTAGCTGGATGTAGTACGTGCTCTATACCTGAAGAATCACTATAAGTTAGCTTGACATAGTTAACGTAGTCGTGAGGTAACGGCATTTGAAGCGTTGCTGGTACCACTATCTCTTGAGCTTTAGTTGACTTAAACGTGTCAAAGCTCAACTCTTGCAAAGCTCTTTGAGCATGGAATACTACGTCAAGTCTTTTTATTTTAGATATAATTTTATCTTCACCAACGTAAGCTAACATAAACTGATCTATAACAACCTGCAGTGAAGTAAATTGATAGTTACCGTATTGAGTGTCGTCTGCTGTGTTTTGAGTGTTATCAGCACCTTGATAATAATTTCCTGTTGTTCCTTCAAATAACGGCATATATTATTGTTTTTCTTGTTGTAAGTTTTCTTGTTGCTCTAATGAAGCTGCTTGAACTAAACCTGGTTTATTTATAACTATACCGGCTAACTCTAGTATCTTGTATACTAAAGGCATTTCTTCAGATCCATGAAGATCAAAGTTTTTGCTATTAGAAGCGTTATACATTGGATACTCATTTCCTCCGCTGCTATTTGGAACTATAGTATATCCCCAGTATACATCTTCTGGTCTTTTTATAAAGTTGTGTGTTATAATATCTGTAGACGATGGAGTTGGATATAGCTTTATAGACGTATCACCTACCCTAACGTACACAGGATTTTTACTAGTAGGTCTAGCTAAAGGCGAAACGTTGTATTTTGTTATTTCGTTAGCATTTACTAAAGGTACTTGAGTAGCGTAACTTTGACCAGATCTTTGCCACATAACTTCACCTAGTCTATAAACAGTGTTAGTACCACCATCACCAATAGTAGTGTTATCAACTTCTTCTAATTTTACCTCTCCAATAGTTATATATTTACCAGTGTCAGTAGTGTCGTTGTTTTGAAATTGAACAGTGTGACCTGTAGCGGCGTCCGCTTTAAACGTAAGGCTAAAATTACCAGTTTCTACATCGTATACATTATGAGCAACAATGACAGCAGAAAGATCATATATAAGCACGCTGTAGCTAGATGGCGCGTTTATATCTATTATGCTCCAACTCAATTTATACGTTTTACCAGCTGTAAGAGTTCCAATACTATCACTCACGGAAATAGAAGCCCCATTAGCATTTTGAAGAATTTTTATACCACCGTTGTAACTGTTAGCAGAAGCTGGAGCTACGTGAGAAACACTTCCGTTCGCGCCACCAGTAGTAGTCCAACCTGTTATATCTACTTCAAAGTCATCAATAAAAAGCGCCGTGCTTGTTAAAGCTGCGTCATTTATCTTAAACGGAGCTATCTTTTCTTCTAATATATGAAGCATATCAGCATACTCGGTTGAGTTGCCCGGAGCTCTATTATACAAGTTTATGTCATAAAAATATTGCTCAAATATTTCCATCTGAGCTTGGTTGGCTAGTAAATTAAATTCAAGGGGCGTTACATAGCCTCTTTGTTCTTTATTAGCAAGTGCTAACACTCTTTGATATACTGTGTTTATATTTACCGCCATTATGTATGTTTTTATAGTTAAGCAACCACCCCGCAGAGTGGCTGCTCTACTATATAGTGATTACGCGTTTAAACGCTTTTCAATATTGGAGTATATCTCCATTCCTTCATCTGTTTTAAACCAAGCGGCTAAAGCAGAATACGGATGTTCGTCAAATGGTACTGTCATAATTTTTCTATCATTTGAAGCCCACATAAAGTTACGTTGATCTCCTGATAGTTTGATTATTCTAGCTTCTACAGCTTTAATACCAAAATTTCTAAGTTGAACATTGTCGTCTGTAGTTAATTCTAAGAACAGTTTAGGATTTCTTTTAGCAAATAGTAGTAAATCTCTTTTAAGCTCCTTAGAACTCAACTCATTTACTTTAGATCCCATTTCTACTCTCATTATAGCTTCAGCCATATCAATATCCATTGATCTTGCTATAGTTAAAGCTTCAACTTCAAACTCTAACCAATCTAATTGATTTTCTGCAATTTCGACAGGTTTGTGTTCGTAAAAAATACTGTCTCTGTGAGGGTGGTATAAAGAAAGTAGCTTTTGTAAAACAGTTTCTTCTTTTGGGACAAACAAAGATCCACTTCTAAATATAACATGTGATAATCTTTGATCGCCTTTCATTTCGTCAACAAAGCATGTTTGCTGATTCTTGCAATACTTAAGCTCTCTTTCAAATCCTTTTTCCTCGTCAAAGTAGTAAACGTTAGCAGATCGTATCATCTTAGATAAAGGCTTTTTACCGCCTTTCAAGTAATACACTCTATCTTTTATTTCCCAATCGGGTTTTTTTGGTTCTGGTTTAGCCTCTACCTTAGGAGCTTTAACCACCGGCGTATCGATCACCGCTTCTTGAGGCGCTACCTCAACTGTTTTAGCTGTTTGCTTTTTAGCCATAATATAATATAATAAAAATTAATAAAAAAAACTACCCCACCCGAAGGCAGGGTAGTTCAAAGTATTTCTACTTCATGATCATAAAGTTGTTAGCACCTTGAGTGACTAAACATCTTTCTGATAAGAAGTGGATTTGCATTGCATCTAAAG
>Ga0098037_1001188_pt1 | contig 12073 bp, 14 predicted proteins | sample 5_EtaG_FD_75050 | JGI IMG/M metagenome (GOLD analysis project Ga0098037, IMG submission 75050) | Marine viral communities from the Subarctic Pacific Ocean - 5_ETSP_OMZ_AT15132 metaG | ecosystem: Environmental > Aquatic > Marine > Oceanic | place: Pacific Ocean | collected 2015-01-08 | reverse complement strand
TGCATTAATCGCACACCTCCGAACGTTACGTCGTTACTAATCACTTCGCCTTCCTCACTCTTTTAATCTTAGGTCTATCGGTTACTTTCGGTACTTGCCAGTGTTCCAAGAATCGACTGTACACAGCCGGATCACGACAAAAGAAGAAAAACCCACCAGCTGCACGGACGGCATTACCGAAACGTAGCTGACCGCGTTCTCGTTGTGTATCGCTCCCTGGTTTCCAATCGGCTTTTTTAACCTCTACGGCGGTAAACACCATTAAGCGCTTACCGACCATTGACGGTGTTACGACGATAGGTGTACCCCCGATGAGGTCTGACGATTTAAAACGTTGGTTCAGCTTCTTCGACTCGTTGCACAGACCGTAACGGATCATACGCCCGTCAGGTGTCTCTGTCGCCCCCACGTTGTTACGCCATAAATACGTATGTTCTCGTGACGACGCCACGACGCGCAGCGTGTTCTGCACCCACGTTTCGCTGTTCTTCTCAAAGTCGCCCAACGCGGACGACCCGAGCGGAGCGGTTAAAATCTGGTACAGTGAGAACATAGCGTCGGGACCGATATTAAAACGCTCGGCCCACTCGCTGAGTTCTTCGGGTAAATGTTCTGTGTGTGGTGCGGTGTCGGTCATGCGGTGCGCTCCTGTTCGATGCGTTGTTTAGCCGTATCGAAATATTCATCATTTCGCTCTATACCTACAAACTTACGACCGTTACGAATAGCCGCAACTCCCGTGGTACCGCTACCCATGCAAAAATCTAAGACGACATCGCCCGGATTAGTGTACGATTTTATCAACCACTCCATAAATTCAACGGGTTTTTGCGTCGGGTGAAAGCTCCCTTTTTGCTTATCACTCGAGAACTTTTGAACGCTTCTCGGGTACCGACTGGTTGAGTCGTACTCTGTAAGGTTGAACGCTTTACCATAACATTCCGAGTTAACTGTTTTACGTTTCGTTTTCTTCCTCTCGTGTCCGTACGTCATTTGAGGGTTGTACGTAGGTAACTTATTGTAAAAAACTAACGCCGATTCGTGGGCTCTTAACGGCATCTTTTTAGCATTGAGGAAACCCGTGGCGTTCGGCTTCTCCCATACTAGATCGTACTTAAACATCTTTAAGTTGCTGCAGGTTAGTACGCTTGTAAACGGCTGCGCGGCGGTCAGTATAATTACACCTCTTGGTTTTATGATGCGTTTCAGCTCTTGCCACATCAGTTTTAAATCAATAACGCTGTCCCACTTGCACTGCGTGGTACCGTACGGAGGATCGGCTAAAACCATATCGACGGTACCGCTCGGGATACCCTTTATCGCTTCTAAACAATCACCTTTAACTATCATTACCCTGTTACCCCCAAACTATTCAAATCATTCATGATACGTTCACGCAGTGCGTTAGCCTCTTTAGGTCGCAGAGTCTGTAGCGTAGAAACATTTGTCCCAAATGATTTCCATATTTGAAGGTGTATCATTTCGTCAGGCACACCCATCGCACGAAACGCACCGGCGTATAATGCTACGGCCTCGCGTAACTCTCGCTGAGCGACTACGGTCTTATTATGGCTAATCGCGGCCATCATTTGAACTTTAGTACCGCCGTACGGTACGTTCCATTCCTTACTAAGCTTGTCCGCTTCGCCGCGCATGTCTGCCAGTTCTTCGGGCGTTAGCTCGCGTAAATCCGCGTCAACAAGTACAAGGTCGCCACGTCCACCAGAACCCACGACGGGTGTATGGCCACAGTACGGACACGAAGACGGACCGACCGCATAAACGCCCATACACTCGGGGCAAGTTTTAACGGCTGCGGCACCTGCGTCGGACTTACCGCGTTTTTCACGCCGGTCGAGGCTCCACTCGCGTGGCGCATCCGGTAGGCCGTGACGCTTAACGTTGCCGACCATATCGACGATAAGTCCGAACTGTTTACCCTCAAGGATACGGATTGCGCGGCCAAACTGTTGAGAATACAGACCGTAGGACGCGGTAGGTCGTGCCATGATCACACATTCAATAGCGGGACAGTCGAAGCCTTCACCGAGTAGGTCGACGTTTACGATCACTTGAATTTCTTTACGCTTAAACGCGCTGATCGCTTCTTGTCGCTCTGCGTCGGTGTTATTGGCGGACAGTGCGACGGCTTTAACGCCTGACGCGTTCAGCGTGTCGGCCACCTCGTGCGCTTGCTCTACGTCCACAACGAAAACGACCGTCTGGACGCCGTTACAATATTTCGCGTAGTTCGTTACCACGTCGCCCACAATACCCGACTTTTTAGCACGCTTGACCAGTTCAGGTCGTGAGAAGTCCCCGTCGCTGCCGAATTTCATAGCGGTCAGGTCGATATCGGTTGGCGGAGCGTAGATTTTATAATCCGTCAGCGAACCCTCACGGATAAGCTGACGCATCGGTGGTCCAAAGATAAACTGGTCGAAGAGTCCGTCCGCGTGGCGCCCGAGTCCTTTACCGTCAGCTCGTAACGGTGTAGCGGTCACGTATAGCCCGTTAGCCTGTGGAAACAGTGCCGCCGCTTTCCCCCAAAGGTTATCGCGTAGGACGTGGTGACATTCATCCTGAAACACTAACGACACGACGTCTTTAATACGTTTCAAGTCGCGACGAATAACCGTGTTAACGCCACCGACAAAACCGGGCGCGTGTTGTGAGTAGAACGATTGCCCCACCTCTTCGACGTGCAGATTTGAACAAAAGCGGATCACTGGACGAGGTGCAACGATGTCGTGCATAACGCCCTGACGAGCTAGTGCAAGGCTTATTTGTCCGACGAGCTCCTGGCGGTGCGCAATGGCAGCAAAGTATCCACCCGCTTGCTGTTCTTGTCGGATGAGTTCCGCCGCTACGACTGTGTTGTGCGTTACGGTGAAGTCCCCCAATAAATACAAATGGTCGCCGTCAATTTCGAAACCGTAATAAGGTTCGACCCCTACAGGTTCGACGGATTTTATGTAGGCCTTAACCCATCGCGTATTCCCTTGAAGTACTCCAGGTACTTTCCAACCGTAGTGTAATTTTTTCTGCGATCGGGAGAGTGTAAGGTACTCCACTACTGACATGTTGGTAATAGTCCCGCGTTTACGTAAAGATAGGATGTGCGATTCGTTTACGTAATATGGTTCACCTTTTACCGGAGTTACGCAGTACATCATTTCTGAACCGCGACCCAGTTTTAAAACGGTTTTAGGGTCGGAGTTAGGCCCCATTAGAACGTCACCTTCCACTACTTCTTCGACGTTCTTAATTGTTCCGTCGTACATAAGGATAGGCGTCCCTTTACGGTGGCACTTACCGCCGCCCGTAGATAGCACGGTACAAGGGTTACGCACGCCTTCCGACCATAGACGTTTATTCTCGTCTACTAAATGCTGTTGGTATGGTCTGAGTTTAAACACGCGGTAAGACCTCGCACCAGTTCGATATAATACGCCCGTTACTGCTCGGTAACATCATCACTTCTAGACCGCGAACCCTGCAGTCACAGCAGTAACACGGGTACGTTGAACCCCCTACGCCCCCGCACTCGGGACAAGCTACTTGACGCATCGGCGCGTTGCGGAATCCCGCGTGTATATTAATTTTACGTTCTGTTCGTGCCATGGGTACTCGCTCCTATAATAAGTTTTCGGAATTGATTATATATTATTACATGAAGGTGTTGCAAGTCGTAAATCACTAGGTTATAGTTCGTTTCGTTGTCACGATGATGTGACGTAATAGATAGGGCGCACAGCCCGTTAGGAGCGATAATGCAAGTTAAATTCCGAGATGTACCACTCGGCGGCCGTATTGTTATCTGCAATAACGTATGGGTGGTACTAGAGACTTACGGTGACGGCAAAGTAGCTAGAGAATCCCTACAACCCGGAACCAGACAACAGCTTTGTTGCTTTACCGACCCCGAAGAAGGTATCACGCTTGACACTGAAGTCGAGTTTTTAGGTCTAAAACACTTCCCTGCTAAATAGGAGCGGCACCATGTTACAAGAAACACTTACACACGTATCACCGCTATGTGATGCGCTAGAAAGCAATATCAACGACGGCGACCACGCTACGATCGCAGAACAAGCATCTGAACTGGTCGTCTGGGTTCAAACGCTTAACACTCTATTCAACGTAGAGCCGTCAAACCCTCACAGCGCAATCAAAGCACTCGACGAGTCTATCAAGTCGCTGCAAGCGGTACGCAAACAAGTATTCAGCGCCGTCGAGCAACGTGTGATCAACGGTGAAACGGTGGAAGGCTTTGCGATTACACAAGGTAAAGCAGTCCGCAGCATTCCCGACTTTAACGCAGCCGTTACGCTACTTGAAGCGACGGCGGGTATCTCTAAATCGTGGATGTACGAGCAAAAACCGTTAGGCCTACCAGCTATTGAAAAGCTGTTAGTCGCTCAGAAAATTAAGCCCGAAGCGCGTGAAGCATTGCTATCGCAATTCGTAACAGTAACTGAAGGTAAATCGAAGGTGGTGGTCGTATGAGTCAAGCAGTATGGAAATACCCGCTTCAGGTAACCGATGAGCAAATTATCGAAGTTCCTGTCGGGGCGGAACCCCTGAAGGCCGAAATGCAAAACGATGAGCTTTGCCTGTGGATGTTGGTTAATCCCGAGGTATCGACTGTTAAGAAAAAAGTACACGTTCACGGTACAGGGCATCCTGTCAGTGACTTTGTGACGCGTAGTGACTACGTTGATTCTTTCATGCTGCACGACGGTGCGCTAGTATTCCATGTTTTCGTAACGGGCGAGTCAATAACTGAAAAAGAGTTCGACCGTCGCGCGGCTTTATCCACTACGATCACCCTTAAATCGGAGACCTGTTAAATGTCTAACCCACTAGTAAAACTACAAGGCTTACGCGCCGAAATCGCGAAGCTACCGGAAGAAGAGAAACGTATGTTCCATGACGCTAAGAAAGCGATCGCGGTCGTACGTGAAGAACACGGCGAGTGGTCACAGCTTGCCATTCTCGAAGCAGCGTTGGAAGACGCAATCAAACGCGGGGATATGTAAGTATGCGCAGTCTAGGTAAATGGGCAGTAGTCGACGAAGAGTCCATGTCGACAGAACCAAACGCGGCGATCCTTGCTATCGGTGCAACAATGATCGACGACCTTGAAGCGGTAGACCGTTTCTATGTAAACGTTGACCTTCAGTCTTGTCTAGCGGTAGGCCTCCACCAGTCAGAATCTACGCGTAAATGGTGGTCGGAACAGTCGACCGAAGCTTTCCAAGCGACACAGACCAACTGTGTACCAATCCAAACGGCACTACAAATGTGGTCAGACTGGATCGGCAAGCATGGCGGCAAGTCTGTACGTCTTATGGGTAACGGCCCGTGTGCGGATAACATGTGGTTAAACTCTGCATATAAAGCGTGCAAAATGAAAAACCCGATCCCGTATTGGAACGACATTTGTCACCGCACTCTAAACTGGATCGGCGGTCAGTGGTTAGGCGTTACGAAAGACGACGTAACGTTTAAAGGCGTTAAGCACCACGCAGGTGACGACGCCGAGCACGAAGCGCAACACGCTATTATGGTAATGCGCCAGTTAAAGCAAGCACTACTTATTAAAAACCACCACAAAACAACAGGAGCGAATCCCGCTATGTCCACATCAAAACAAGAATTTATCCTTAACAACATCACCGAAATGGTACGCGCTGGACGTTTTACCGACTTGCCGAAACTCGCGGCTGACCTTGCGGAAGTGTACGACGTATCGTGCGACACCGTGACGCTAGACCTGATCGGCGTTTCAGAACCAGAACCAGAAGTTAACAACAACGTACATACCGTAGAGAACGGCGAAGGCGTAGCCCCGACCACCCCGACCGCAATGGAAAAAGCGCCCGAAGCGTTAGGTATGTTCGGCGACGCAGCGGGCGCAACACCTGAAACGGCACCAACCGCACCCGTCGCAGACGCACCAACCGAGCCGACGCCACCGTCACAACGTACGCACGACGATTGGGGCCTACCATTCTCTGACGACTGGCACGTGTCGACGCGTAACACCGCTAAACCTGGTTACTTCAAGCGTAAACCTGGTACTAACGAAGAACAGTACGCCGCGTTCATTCAGAAATGTGTAGACGAAGCGACTGCCGCAGGTACGTTTACCGGTCCTGAAAATTGGGCGACAGTGTCACGTCTGAGCAAGTACCTAGATCCGGTACAGGCCGCACCGACTTCGCCGCAGGTCACACAGGCCGAGACACTACAGCCACAAGCCGAAACCGTTGGTCAAGCGATGCACACCGGAGCCGTAGCAGAAGCACCGACCGAGCCGACGCCTAGTGTCGAAGCGGCACCAGCGGCACCAGTAGGGGCGAGCGCATCAAGTGAAATTCCTGACGCAACGGTTATGATGCAGGCGCACATGAGCGTATGCCAAGCGTTAAGCGTAGCGGACCCGCGTCACAAAGCCGTACTAGAACGCCTAGACGTACCTAACTTTATGGTAATTCCTAACGACAAGAAAGCATGGTTCGTTGCTGCGTGTAATCACGTAACGGCAAACGTTGAAATCATTAAAGCGGACCCAAGCGGCGAAATGTTGAAAATGGTGCTTGACTCTGTAACGGCTTAATGTATTATTAGGTTCATAGAGGCGGCACGGTGTCGCCTCATACTCGGAGCGAAAGATTATGGCAAGTAGAGAAGTAGAAGAGCTAGTACCGGGTAATTATTACCGAATCCCGTCACAAGAATCTGTAGTCGCACAATACGTAGGTACAGGCGTGATCGACGGCGCTCAAAAGTTTTTTGAGGTTTACGATCAAGAAACCGAAGACCTTACAGGCACCTACGTAAGTGCTGACCGAATAAGCTGTCGAGAAACTTCTTACACTGACAAACTGAACGGCGTTACGGGGTAGCCAACATGTACACACTAGGCGTATCACACTCAAACCGTTGGATGATTTGCCAAGCGTCGCCCCGCCTCGCTTCGCTTTCGCCAAGCATCGAAAAGGTTGCCGACACCGACCGCAATACCGGCCTAGACGGTCACCACGTTGCGGAACTGGTACTGCAAAGCAACGGCACCCGCGCACCGCGTGAGTTTGTCGGGCAAGTATTACCACACGGTACGCTCTTTACGCTTGACCATGCGATCGCCGTCGGCGTGTACGTTAAAGACGTTCTGGACATTGCCCAGCACTGCAGCGAGCCCGTGCAGGTTGAAGACCGTAACGACTTAACGTGGTTGGGTCCGGGCATTGTGGCAATAGTTGACGCTGCAGCTTACGACAAAACGAGCCGACACCTAACGGTGTGGGACTTGAAATTCGGACACTCGCCACGCGATCCGTATTACGACTGGCAGATGATTGGTAACGGCCTCGCTATGGCGTTTAAATACCCTGAAGCGCAACGCATTGATTTACGTATCGTTCAGCCTAACGTATTTGGTGACGAGCCGATCAAGTCGTGGAGCCTTGACGTTGACGAGTTAAAGCAGCTAGGCGCTAGAATGCGTGCGGCCTCTGAAGCAATCCAGACGGGAAACAGCCCTGCAGTACCGGGCGTCCACTGTCGAGGTTGTCGAGCAGCGCACACTTGCCCCGCGTTAACCGAGTATAACAAGCGATTAGGCGCAACGTTGCAAGAGTCATTACGTACTCAACCCGCAACGCAAACGCCGCAGGAAATGAGTTTTGAGTTAGACGTATTGGCCACGTTGACCAAAACCGTAAAAGCGCGCAAGGAAGCGCTGGACGCTTACGCGTACCAATTAGCCGACCGTCAGGCGGTAACTGTACCAGGTTACAAACTTGTATCGAAACGTGTGCAGCGACGCATCACCGATCCGAGTACCTTTGTAGAAACCGCCCGTACGTTCGGCTATAGTGACAACCTGTTACACCACGACCCGAAATTGTTGAGCCCTTCACAATTGGAAAACGTGGGAGTCAATAAGGAACTTGTCGAAATGTTCACAGAAAAACCCGACGCCGGTAAGCAACTCGCACCGATGTCAGATAAACGACCAGCTCAAGCAGCCGAACTGTTAGAGCGATTTAAATCAGTATCCAGATAGGAGACGACACATGACGTGGGGTTCGAAACCATGCAATACGAAAGGGTGTAAGCGCACATCTGATAAATTCCAAGTTAAGTGTCGCAAATGCCTTAACAACCAATCACAACCAATCACTAAATAGGAGCGACACAATTATGTCAAACGTACAATACGCACCATTCAAAGCACGTCTAGTAATGGGTTCAATCTTCGATATCAACACGAAAGACCACCAAGGCGCACCACTAGCTGACGAAGGTAAGCACCACTACTTTATGGGTTTCGCAGTACCTAAAGGCCCAGAGTGGGACGCAGTCTACGCAACAATGTACAACGCAGCGGCACAAGATCCAACGTGTACCGAAGCACTATGTCAGCAACCTGGCTTTAACTGGAAGATTGAAGACTGTGACGCACCGGCAGACCCTACCAAGTTAGGCAGCGCGTCACGCCCTGCGGGTCACATGTTGATTAAATTCACACGTTACAACGCAATGGGTCAACCTCCAGTCGTAGACGGTAATGGTATGCCTTTAACGTCTAAACAAGTTAAACGCGGCGATTACTTCTTTGTTGCAGCGTCTACCAAGTTTAACGGCGCTAGAACGGTGAACACTAACGCAGGCATGTATCAGAACCTTGACGGCTTGATGTACGCGGGACCAGGTGAAGAAATTGTCGGCGAAGGCGGCTTTAACGCAGCGAGCGCGTTTGCAGGTATTCAAGGCGCTATGGCCCCACAAGCAGCGGCACCAGTGGGAGGTGTACCAGTTGGTCACACGCCTGCACCGCAAGCCGTATCGACTCCGGCACCAGTCGGCCACACGCCTGCACCGCAAGCCGTAGCACCGCAAGCCGTATCGACTCCGGCACCTGTCGCACCGGTTAAGGTTTACGTTCACACCGATCCGACGATCACGAAAGAACAGTACCAAGCGCACGACGCCGCATGGACTGAAGACATGTTGGTATCACAAGGCAAGGGACGTTGGGAAGAACAGGCAGCACCCGCACCCGTAGCGGCTCCGGTCTCTGCGCCAGTAGCAGCCGCACCGACGGGCGTACAACCTGCTCACGACTTCCTAAGCCAACCTGGCGTCGTACCACAATAACCACAAAACGGTAAATACTAGGCGGCTTCGGTCGCCTTTTTTATAACCGCTTACGGGCGGCAGGAGTGACACAATGGATAATAATTTAATCGTTGGTTACGATATTGAGACGTATCCGACCATATTTACGGCTTATTTCATCCACCGAGAAACCGGTAAAGAGTGGGTTTTTGAAATATCCACGCGCAAAAATGAATGGCGAACCATGTGCGACTGGATCGCAATGCTAGGCGAGGCTGACGTAAAAGGCGTCGGTTACAATAATCTAGCGTTCGACTACCCTGTCATTCACTGGATATTGCAACGCACCGAATCACCGACAGCACAGTCGATTTACGCCTATGCGCAAGAAGTGATCAACTCCATGAACTCGAGTCGCCGTTTTGATTACATCGTGTGGGAACGCGACATGGTCTTTAAACAGATCGACCTGTTCAAAATTAAACACTTTGATAACGTCGCCAAAATGACCAGTCTGAAACAAATCGAATTTAATCGTGGAGCTAACGATATACGCGATCTACCTTACAAAGTCGGCGACCATCTTATACCTGAGCAGTTCGATCCGTTAATCGTCTATAACCGTCACGATGTGAAAGAAACTATGATGTTTCTTAACGAGTGTGAAGGCGACATCGCCCTGCGTGAATCACTAGGTGAAAAGTACGGTAAGAACTTCACTAACCACAACGACACTAAAATCGGTGAAGACATCTTTATCATGAAAATGGAAGACGTTGCACCGGGTAGCTGTTACGACTATTCGTCGGGTCGTCGTCAAGTTCGAGGTACACCACGCAATCAAATCAATGTTAACGACATCATTCTGCCTTATGTGCGTTTCTCACACCCTGAGTTTAACCGCATTCTGAATTGGTTCCGCAGTCAAGTGATCATAGAGACTAAAGGTGTGTTCAAAGACGTGTCAGCGGTGATCAACGGGTTTAGTTATGATTTCGGTCTAGGCGGTATCCACGGTTCAATTGAGTCGCGCACAGTACGCAGTGACGACCGTTACATGATTGTTGACCTTGATGTAACGTCATTTTACCCGAACCTTGCGATCGTTAACCGTCTTCGCCCTGCACACTTGCCTGAAGCTTTTTGTGACGTTTACAACGAGATATTTCACGAACGTAAAAAGCACAAGAAAGGATCACCAGAAAACATGGCGCTAAAACTGGCGCTAAACGGTGCCTATGGTAAATCTAATTCGCAGTTCAGTCCCTTCTACGATCCACAGTTCACAATGACTATCACCATTAACGGTCAATTGTCTCTGTGCATGTTGGCCGAGCGATTACTGACGATTCCCGAATGTGAAATGATTCAGGTCAACACAGACGGTCTGACGGTGCGTATCCCTCGTGAGTATAAAGAGACATTAAACCAACATTGGAAAGAGTGGGAAGCCGACACGGGTCTGGAACTCGAAGAAGCTATTTATACTCAGATGTCAGTACGTGACGTTAACAACTATCTGAGCCTAACCGATTACGGCGGACTGAAGAACAAAGGCGCGTACGCATGGCGAGCGAATCGTCACACAGGCGGTACGGATGTTCAATGGCACCAGAACCACAGCGCACTGGTTGTACCAATGGCCGCTGAAGCGTGTCTAATTCATGGTGTGGATGTTGAGACGTTTATTCGTTGTCACACTGATCCGCTTGATTTTTGCATACACGCTAAGGCACCACGTAGTAACCGTATCGTATCGGTGTGTGACGGTGTCGAAACCGAACTGCAAAATATTAACCGATACTACGTGTCAAACGGTGGTGTCGAGCTCGTTAAGATCGCACCACCTGTCAAGGGTGCCAAGGTCGGGACGTGGAAACGTAAAGCGGGTGTGAGTGATGCGGAGTATGAGGACGTGGTGCGGTCGTTACAGTTACGCGCTGACAACCTTGACGCTATTGGTGGTGTTCCAGGTAAAGACGGAATTACGCATGAAGGTGTGTTACACCCGTGGGATGATGATTGCATCCTATGGGACGAACGTATCCACACGAAAGCAAAGTCGAAACATACCGAACGCCGCACCAGTTTTGCGAAAGGTTGGCAAGCGACCGTGTGTAACACAATGGACGACTTTGACATGTCCACTATCAATTATGATTACTACATCACGGAAGCGCGTAAACTTGTCGATCCGCTACTGTAGACAAGCGCACCGACACGGTGTAATATTAGATTTAATAAGCGGTACATGTCGTGCCGCATTTTTAGGAGCGAAATAGAATGCTAGGAAATATTCACTGTGATTTTAGCGATCCTGATTTCATTGATGAGCTAAGAGAGCAAATTAAAAAGGGCACACTTACAGGCGTAAGTAGTGAAGGTACGCACGCCGTTATCCACTACGACACTCTGAACGCGTCAGGCGTTACCACCGACCAACTTATCACAGCGGCACGTTTCGACACGGCTGCGGGTCGTATCCCTGCGCACGAGTTCCTAGAGAAAGGCGTTGGGCATGTGAAAGACCGCGCCAGTCAGCGAGACGCCGAAGACGGTGAACGCTCTATGAAACGTTGCGTCGAAGCATTTAACGCGCTTGAAGGTACTAACCTTACCGAGACGCAAGGCTGGAGATTTATGGTGATGTTGAAAATGGCACGCAGCGTGTCGGGCGACTTTACCGCAGACGATTACGAAGACATGGCCGCTTATGCAGGTTTAGCGGGCGAGTCGGCTAGTATGGAGAACCAAACCAGTGAGTAATACACCTAATAAAGCGTCACAAGTACCATTACTGGTAGACCGTCTAAACATCGGCGAGTCTACCGCGTGGCTATGGCTTAAAGACGACGCGGACGAGTCCCGCGAACGCCGTGTACAAGCGGCTATCACTTCAACACGTACCGACTGGACACCTATCGAAGACGTTGCGGGCCAT
>Ga0098037_1001186_pt1 | contig 12081 bp, 18 predicted proteins | sample 5_EtaG_FD_75050 | JGI IMG/M metagenome (GOLD analysis project Ga0098037, IMG submission 75050) | Marine viral communities from the Subarctic Pacific Ocean - 5_ETSP_OMZ_AT15132 metaG | ecosystem: Environmental > Aquatic > Marine > Oceanic | place: Pacific Ocean | collected 2015-01-08 | reverse complement strand
TCCTTCTATTGCAGATACAGAAAAAGCATTGCGAACAATTTCTTTTATGATTTGCTATAAGAATGCAAAACGATTAACTGCTAATGATCCAAATATTTCTGAAAAACAAGTAATTGAGTTTGCAAGACAGTATGTATACATTACTCAATTTGGACTGGAACCTCATTTGGTAGGGGATGCTTTAGGAAGTGATGCTTCGAAGTGGTTTAATGCAATTACAACTTGGCGTAAAAATAAGACTAGTTACGACTTTAGAAAAATGGAAGAATGGTCTAGGGCGAGATGGAATCCTGATAAAATTCTCAATTTAGATACAAACAATATTACCAATAAGAAACAATTGTACTCTGCATTAAAATATGCTGAATCTATAGGAAGGGCTTTATTATCTTTATTTACAGCAAGTCCTTTTAAACGGGCAAAGGCACTGAGAAAGATTGCTCCTTCTATTGGCGCAGGAAACAGTCTATTTTTAATTCATGGTATGGGTTCTGCTATAATGTATTTTATTGCCTTTGCTCATCCAGCTAGTATTTTTTATGCTAGTGCTTTAAGAAAATACATGTTTAGAACAGGAGGTTCAAAGTTGGTCCCAGGATTTTCTTCCCCTGCTATTACAGGTTTATTTGCGGTAGGTGGTTATGCGGCTTCATTGTTTAAGTTGTATAATGAAGATGATGAAGATGGTGAAATTGACTTTTGGGAACATCATCGTTTGTTAAGAAGTTTATATGGTGTTGGTGCATCGGATACATTTTCTTTGATATATAAGGCAGGTGTTGATTTAAAAGAGCATTTAACAGATGAAAGAGCTATTACTCCTGGGGATTACCATGAAGATCCTATGAGACATCATTCGTTTCGATATGGAGTAACAGGCACTTTAGGAGATGCTGTAGGTAAACCTGCTATTGAAAAAGCAAAAGAATCAAAAATTAAATGGTATGATAATAAAAGATTTGATTCTGGTCCATATGGTTATTAATATTTTCTATATAATTATCGTTACAATATAATTAGCTACCGCATCCCCTAATTATATATGGGTTAAAACCTGAAATTGTAGCGATATATTAGCAAATTTGGATTCAGATCCAAAAATTATGTGAGTAATGAAAAATAAATAAACTTGGAGAATTGCTCAGATATTGCTACAAAGAAAGTTGCCTGGGTGGTGGAATTGGTAGACACTGCAGACTTAAAATCTGTTGTCCGAATGGACGTGCTATGTAGCAGTATTTTAGCAAATTTGTACTTTTTATGTATAAAAATGGGAAATACTGGTATACATCACTTATGGTAAACGGTAAGCGTTATTTTCAGTCTTTGCGAACCAAAGATAAGAAAGTAGCGCTTACTAGAGTTAAGCAAGCTCAAAATGATTTATACAACCAAATTGTACATGGAAAGAAAGATACTCGCAAATCTGCACTTAGCACAATTAAACTTTTAAAAAAATACCAAGTCTATAAAACAAAAAATGGGGATTGGTCTTTAAGTACGCAAGGAACCAATAAACATGTTCTTACCAAATGGTATCGTGAAAAAGGGATTACTGCAACCAATAAAGCAACAATTAAGTCTCAATCAAAAACATTAAATGGGTTTTTTAACTGGTCCAACAAAAGATATAAAGTAAACTTTAAAACATTTCCTATTAATGATTATGACGATCAGGGAAGGATTCGAGTATTTAATAAAGAAGAATTGGATTTGTTGTTTACTTCAAAAGAAGTATGTATGTGGGGAAAGTATGAAGATTCTGTATCTATAAAAGGAGTACCTTCTATTGTTCCTAAGATATTTTTACAGTTTGCATATTATACAGGTGCGAGGCAAGGGGAGTTACTTAATATAGAAAGCATACAAGATAACTTTATGATTGCATGTGGAAAAAGAGATCGTAGGGTAATTAAACTAACTTCTCAGGCTAAAAAATCAATAGAAAATGTAGATACAACGAAATGGAGGTGGGAACCCTATCATATTACACAAGCATTTGGTAAATATACGAAAGAGATAGGAATTGAGGATGCGATGTTTAAGGATTTGCGTAGAACGTTTGGATTTGAGTACCTATTGCAAGGTGGGGATATATTTAAATTGTCAAAATTACTTGGACATAAGAATATCAAAACAACTATTAATCATTATGCGCCTTTAATGGCAGTGCATGTCCCTGACTTTGAATTTAAATAATAGGGTTTACACATATGGGTAATTAGTATTAATATTTGGAGTATTTTATACGAGGACGGGAAATCCTACACAGATTCAATTAAAAAAAATTTATAAAGAATTAGGAGTTCTTCCTAATACAGTTCCTTGTTTGTTCAAGGTCTGTTGCTTAGGTTGCAAAAAGGGGCTTGTTTACCATCCCGTCCAAGTTTGGCTCAAGCCCCTGCAACCGCTCATAATCTCCACTTCAATATAATTAATTAAGTATTACTTAACTAAAGTAAAAATGATTTTATAATATATAATTGATTAAAAAATTCCCACTATTGGGAAAAATATAGCTTTGTATTAACTTCTTTTGTCAAACTTGGAGAAAAATCATGGCTATAGAAGATAGAATTGTTATTGATTGGTTAAGAAACACCGATATAAACTTAAGCGTTATTGCAAGAAACACTGGAATTTCTAGAAAATCATTATATAACTGGACAAAAGGAGGGACTCCAACATTAAAAAAACTAGAACTTTTAACAAAGTATTATAATAAAGTTGTAGAAAAAGAATCTGTAAAGGTTGATTCTAAAGGAAGTGTTGATTTAAAATATGTTGTAGGATTGCAAAAACAACAGATTGAGTCTCTTGAATCTGCAAATCAAAAAGCGAATATGGAAAAAAACATATGGGATATGCTGGAATATGATTCTATTTTTGAAGTACGTTTAAGGTTTGAGGGATTTAAACTACAAAGGATGATTTCTTCTGTAACGAATACTAAGTTGATTGCTAAAGAATTAAATTATTCCGAAGATGAATTAAATAGTTCTTTTTTTTGCATTGGGAAATGGTTTAAAATAAAAGATCATCCTATAGATCTTATAATGACTAAAGAAACAAAAAGTTCTCTTAAACATTATACTGATAATTTTCCTCTTTTATTTAATGCAATGAAAAGTGCGGTAGGAGATTATTATATTCCTTTTAATATTGTTTATTTAGCAAAGGATCAAAAAAAAATTCAAGCTTCAGTTTTTAATAGAGTTCATTGGAGAGAAATGAAAATAGAATCAAAAGTTAAAATGTTTATTTAATCTTGGTTTCTTTAATTAACTCTAAATAATCATCATAAGGAATGACCACATAAGGAATTCCTCTATCTTCTTTAATAACTTGTATGTCTACATGTTCACTAGGCATCATCCAATTGGCAATCTTTTTTCTTGTTTTGCATTGTACTTTTATTTTTCCATCAATCAATACATCTACTTCTTCATGGCAACCTAAAGCTCTGCCATCTGAGGCATAGGCTCTTTTGGCTTCAATGCCTTCATCTTTGGTTATATTTACAATAAGTCGTTCAAAACGATTTCCTTTGTTTTTACTTGGATGCGCCATGAAATACCTCTGTTATTTTTTTAACTAACCATGATGGTTCGTATACGCCAAGATCTATTTGCCTTGCTCTTTTGTTTAAATAATAAAGAATGGTTATATATACAATGGTTATAGGAATCATTATATCGTGTCTATGATTGATTAATTCGCTCCATAGATATTCATTCATGTTTACTCCTTTTTAGTTTATAGCCACAAGCTAAACGGTTTATGTGTTTGTTTAGTTAGTTTGAATAAAATTTCCAAATACATTGTGTTTAGCTTGTGCTATATTTTTTAGCATTCAATATCGTTTTGAATACCTTTTTTTTTAGTTTTACGTTGTAGTATTGCAGTTGCAAGATAAACGCATGCATCTAACAATTCTTCTAAAGTTTCTTTTTCCCAATCTCTACCATCGTGAGGATCAATTTCATCTGCATATTCTCGTTTCCCTATTTCAATTCTATCTGCAATTAATTTTATGACTTCTTTGTTCATGGAATTATCTTCCCATCAAACACATTTATTATGTTTCCTAGTTTTGATTTCATTTTATTGGATTCTCCTTTTTTTCTTTTCCAATATTTGCATCCTCTGTCTACAACATGAGGAGGGATAGGTTTGGAGTCCATTCCTTTTTGTGCAAAATACAAACATTCTCCTAAAAAGCTTTCTGGTGGTATGTTTTGATATGTGCAATTCCAACATTCCTTTTTTTCATTCACAGACAGCCCCCCCATAAAAAGGAGGAGCAAAGAAGGGGACTGCCTGCAATGAATTACTCAAACGATACAGCCTCTTGTTTTGGAGAGAATTTGCTAATGACTTGTTTCAGTTCACTTTCACTATGAACATGAATCATATCATTCATATTATTTAATTCAGGAATGTCTTCATGGTACAGAACTTTATCGTGGTCCACACCAATAGTGAACATTCCACAAGAACCGTAACGTACCTTTGCAGCTACAATTTGAGTTCTTAATTTTCCATACTGTGATGCATCCCAATTCACTTTATAGTCATAATGAATAAAGAGAATGTTTTCAGCAGTTTGCTCAATAGAAGAACCTTCTGCTAAATCGGACATTTTTGGTATAGGATCTATCCTACGTTCGATATCACGATTTAACTGTGATAAAAGAATAGGTATGATTTTATACTTTTTTGCCAACCATTTGTATTCTTGCATGACTGCTTCAATTTCGAATCTTCTATCGCTTTTATTGGGTACTTTGATTAATTGAATAAAGTCATCAATGACAACATCAGGTCTTACTCTAGAGACAATAGAAATAGTCTCAGGTAAGCTACTTACATCATCATACATGATTAAGTTGTCTTTGTATTTATCGGTTACAGATGTTGCTGATTCTGCCAATTCTTTTGCAGATACATCGGTTAGTTTTGCAGTACGAACATGATGGTAGGAAAGCTTTCCACTATCCAATACCATTAATTTCTTTAGCATTTCTTCATTAGTCATTTCTCTGTTTAGAACTAAGACTTTATATCCTTGATCTAAGAGTTTTTTAACTAGATTAATACTAAAGGTTGTTTTACCATGTCCAGGTCTACCTGCAATTACCGTGATTTCGCCTCGAGTCATACCACCAGCCATACTGTCCAATGTTTTGAATCCAAACTTGACCATGCTTTTTGCATTTCCAATAGACTTTATTGTACTTTTTGCAAGTGCATTTAAATCGAAGTCTTTAATTGGTTTGGTATCCATCACTTCTTCATTTAGATTGCGAACTTTTTCAATAAGCTCCATAAAGCCAAACTGATCATCATACGCTACTTTTTGTATCTTATATGTTTGCTTGATGATTTGTCTATGAAGATATTTTTCGTACACAATCTTAGAGTGGTTTTCTACGTTTGCTGTAGATACAATATCCATAAGACCTGTAAGCCAATACGCATCAAAATCTTCGGTTTTGTTTTGTTTTACTCTTGCCATTACTGTTACAGGGTCTACTTGTATGTCATCTTTAAGTAATCCTTGAATTATAGAATAGAGAATTCTATGTTTTTTATGATAAAATGGTTTGGAGTCAGGTATGTGCCTTACAACTTTATCATAACAGTTATTGTCAGTTAGTATACATCCAAGTACAGATTCTTCAGCATCCAATGAATTCGGTTGAATTTGGATCTTGCTTTCATCTACACTTAGATATTGTTTTCCCATTGATCAATCTTCGCAGATATCACAATTTGGTTCTAATACGGGTATATCTTTTTGACCAACTTGGATTTCTTTTAGTGCTTTTAAGAGAGATTCTGTTTTAGGTGCTTTTTCATAATTTCTGTTTTGGAAATCAGTAACAACTTCAACTAAGACATTTGTTTCTTCAGGTTCAAGTGATAAGATATAAGGGTTGTTTTCTATAATAGTATTTAGTTCATTTGCGTCTTTGATTTGTCGCATGCGTTTGTTCATTCTCCTTCAATCAATAAAGGATCCCCACGAAGCCATCCGTTGTATTTACATATACATTTGTCATTCTCTTCAATTCTTTGATTAACTCTTTTTTTCTAAGAATTATTCTATGATTGAACAAAAAGAGAATCACCAGGGAATCCCTATTGATATTTTATGATTGTTATCTGTTGCTTAAGATGGGAATCCGTCCTATTCCCTTTTTAGGCGTGAGATTAATTTACGATAAAAGCATATTGAAAGCACGATCTTTAATAGCTTGACCTCTTCCAACACTACTCCATCCTCGTTCTTTTTGTTTTTCACTAGCATCGTGATCTACCAAATGAGTTACTGCATTAAAAGCAGTATATCGATTGTCCGATCCGAATTGCTGTGCGTACTTATTGTATGTTATATTGAAATTCCAAAGCAATCCTTCCATACGTTTACCATACTTACTTTGACCTTTAGAATTCAATCCAAAAGCACTCATAAAGAACTTGTTATTGTCTTCTTTCTTCCAAGTTTGATTCTTTAATTGCTCCAATTGAAACATATGGTCCTTCATAGTTTGAGAAGCAGAAAGAATGGATTGTTCCATAACTTCCCAATCTATTTCAGAACTTTTCAAATGCTTTCCTTGAAACAATGCATTTCCATCTCGCATATCTTTTAAAGCCATTACATAAGTATTTGTGCAAATAATACGAACAACAGTTAATCCAAATAGCCACGGAGTTTTTTTATCGTGTCCATTTATCATAGTGATATACCCTTTATGAGTATCGTCTACTTTGATGCCTTGCCCATTGATAATCTGACCAGTTAATGCTTCAGTTCCAATTCCTTCATTTTTTAATTGAACCGACAACCTACCACCACCATTAAATTCTTTTTTGATAGGACTAGAGCTGCCTAACTCAATATAAGAATTCACAATCTTTTCAAACCTTCTATTGTAAAAGGGTTGATATCTGTCAGATACTAATGATAAACAATGATCGTTATCATTACGGACCAACGCATAGCGATTTGGAATAATATTTCCTACATGTTCAGTTCCCAAAACAGGAGACTTATAATACACATCTCGTTTTTCGACTTCCCATCCAAAACTAAAATTTGGACGATCTTCTTTTTGCTGTTGCTTTGAATTTGAGTTTGTCATTTGTTTTTATTTCCTTTATGGTTTCTTTTGGTTTTGTTATGTCTGGAGGATTATGACCTCTGATTAATTGCTCTCCTTTTAATTGAGCTTTTTCGGTTTCTTGTTTGTTTTTTGCAATTGCAACAAAGTAGATAAGGTTTTTGCCTTGTTTTCCATATTGACCACTGTTCCATATTTGTATAGTTCTACGGATGCTATCGTGATTAATTACCGATAATCCATACATGAATCTGTATTTGTATTCCACAGGGATTTGACCTGAATAAGTGGTTTTATTTACTACTTTAATGATTTCCTTTAGATGTTTTTGTATATCTTTAGGAAAATTGTTAAATAGTAGACGAGTTTCTACTAATGCATCCTGTTTGTTAGGACTATATCCACAAGCAGGGCATTTGTATCTCACGATAAATCTGCTAATGTAATAGGATTATCGTTTTTCTTGGTTTTTATTTTTGTTTTTTCTTCATAACATTTTTCACACCAAGAATCATCACACAAAATGCAATGAGGCTTTGTTGTAGTTACAACGTCTTTTTCTTTAGTTTTATTTTCTTTTTTCATATGTTCTTTAAAGTTATGTGGGGCAGAAAGTTTGTAGTTGTGAGTAACCTACTTGCTTTGCGGAGCTAAGGTAGGAAATTCTACCCCACGAGGTTTGTTAAGCGTGCTTAAAAGGGTAGATCGTCGTCAGCGTCTATTGTAGAGCCACCTTCCCATTTTTCAAAGAATTTAACTTTTGCAGTTTGTCTTGGGTTTCCATCTTTATCCGTCCAATTATCTAGAAAAGTAGTAACAACTAAAGGTTTTCCTTCAATTTCTTCACTGAATATTTCTTTTGCACCTTGTGGAAGTAGCAATACAGGTGTTTTGACTCCATCAATTTCAGCTTCTTCATTATCAAGAGGATAATTAATTGCTTCTAAAAACTTATAGAATTTGATGTTATCGCTAGAGCTTGGATTTTCACCATTTACGGTTTTGGTAATCCATACATCTGCCCATATTTTTCTTCCTTCTAAGTCAGGATGCTTGGATCCATCAATAGATAGGGTAAGCTTTAAGACATCACATATTGCACCTTTTCTAGTAGTGATTTCTTTCGGCTCATTGTATTCAGTGATATTGGTAAAGTATTTTCCCTCTGGAATAGGGCTAAACTCTTTCTTTTCCATTGTTACTGTTGTTTTATCAAAAGGTATTGGCATTACTTAGTCTCCTTGTTGGTTTTTTTTGTTTGTTTTTCTAAATGATTTACTTCTTCATAAAATGAATTAAATGCATCTACATAGTTACTTTGATAGATAGTTTCTTTTGCATTTCTCCATTGTGCTAAACGAGTCATTTTCATTCCTACGTCTTTTGCAGTTTTGAGAAGATCATCATATGCTTTTTCTTGTTCTTCGGTTATAAAATCAGTTCGTACTTGTTTCCTATATACGTCATCTGCGATATGTGCCAAACGATTACAAGCTCTTTTAAATCCCATAGAATTTGCACTTGCAACGTTTTTGTCAATATCAATGACGTTTTCCACAGTATGAGGTTGATTCTTTTTGAACTGCACTCTTGCAGCCCCTGGACTAAAGAACCGTCTTTTACGACCACTTTCTTCTTCTGTTATTTCTAAAACACCTGAAACAACTACCCATTCGGATCCAAGAAAATGAACCGAATCATTGGGAGTAGGTAGCCAAGACCAATCTGGATACACTTTATCCAACATTGCTCTCATATATCCCTCTTCCACATAATCAAATCCATCTCCTTTCTTTTTGATCATTTGTTTTGGTGTTTTTGTATTAGAGATTGTTGTTCGTTTTTCAATGGCAAGTTGCATTTCACCATTGACAACGATTGAGTCTGTTGCTTTTTTAGGCAATTAATACCTCCTTTGGTTTTACTTTTGGTTTGTCTTTGTCTTTTAATAGTGGGGAATCACAATGCTGACGAAAATCGCAGTATTTACCGCATTCCCATCCGTATGCAGGAGCCATATTTCCAAGAGCAGGGAGATTGCCATCATTTTCAAATAGCATTTCCCAATAGTCTTGTGCAATTCCAATAAAATCCAATGGAACATCTAAAGTTTTCATCGTAGCATCGTTTTTATTGTAATAAACAAGTTGCATACTTGTGACTTCCTCACAGTATTCTTTGGTTTCATTTAACATCCAAGCATATGTGCCTAGTTGCATTTGATAATTGGTAGAAGGATTTGGATCTTTCTTTCTTCCAAATAATTGACTGAATTTGTATTGATGAGATGTTTTAATATCTACTAATTGTCCTTTTTTGTTTTCATCTACTACTAAAATATCAAAATGTCCACAAAGAGGAAGGGAAGGGTGTTCTACAAATCCTTCGGTAGCAATACGAACATCATATCCCATAGATTGTTTCCATAACCGATACCATTTCATTGCTTTTTCCACATCAGCACCAAACACTGTTCCAAGCCTCATATTTCTTAAGCTTTTGCTTTCAGGCATTATTCGTTCGTAATTGTTTACTCCATAATAATGTTTTCGTAAACACATTCCAGCACCACTAGCACTATATCGTTTTTTTGCTTCTTTTTTCCTTTGAATTCCTGTTTCTATGTTGGCTTGTTCTATATATTGATTATATGCTTCTATAATATCCATTTAGAGTTCTCCTAGCTGATCGTATTTGAGGCTCATCATTTCGTTTTTGCTTTACAAAACCTTTCATATTTTCAACGCCTTTTGTTTTCTTTAGTTTGTAGTTCTTGCCTCGCAATTCAACATAATGTTCCATTACCAATCTTCTTGCTCTTCGTATAGAAGAACCTGATGGTAGGTTTTTATGATGCAATTGCTCAAAGAATTCAGTTACAGGCATTGGGTTTCCAACAGAAGGTCTAAAGTTGGGGGTAGTTGTTTTGTAAAATTGAAACTCTAAGTAAGGATCACTTTCTCTTGTTTGAGGGATATTTTCTAAAATATCTTTTACTGTATCAAATATTTTATTGTTCTTCATTTTTCTTTCCTTTATAAATTTTATGATAAAAGAAAGGATTTTGTATTTGAAGTACAGTTTCCTCTAAAAGCTGTTCTTTTTTGGTTTCTTTTTTAGGGTAGGGTAATAATCCCTTGTTTGTTTTTGGTTCTGTTGCTTTTTTCATTTTTTATTGGTCTTCCTTGTCTGTTTAGGCGTAAGTAATCTGCTTTATATGCTTCTCGCAGTATAAACTCTGCCTTACTTTTTGTATCTTTATTTGCCATTACATTGTTTTCTAAGAGGTTGTCCATGACCTCTATAATGTAACGGACTGTTTTTGATTGAAGTATGGTTGGATCTAGACTTTTATACACTTGTTCAATTCTCCTTTATAGGGTTGGGGAACGTTTGAAAAACGGGTCCATTGCTTACCTTAAATTTACAAAACATTCCCCTAAACACCTATCTTGTTGGAGTTACAACAAAATGTACTTTTCAAAATCCTGCAAGTATTGAACTGCAGATTCTTGAGTTAACTCTTGATCCATTGCCATAATATCTCGAAGTCGATCTGTTTCCATTCCTAGCTTTTGTCTTGCTATTTGTACTTCTCTATCTTTGTCTTTATTATGATCAATTACTTCATCTCTCAACTTTACAAATCCATCTAAAAGATCTTCAATATTCATTGATCCTAAACCATTTCCATAAGAATGAGTATTTATAACATTTGTTATAATTATTTCTTTATAGTGTTTTTGTATCGTTACTTTTCCGTCAGCAATTGCTTGAGCTGTTGCTTCTTTTAATGACCAATGTGTTCCCAACTTATTATTCAATTGATCTCGTAAACCCAATGAAATCTTATCTACACGATCAATCAGATATTTTCTTTCGGTTTGGTTCATTTTAAATATCCTCCTAAATCGTTAGATCCACTACCTAGATTGGTGCATACAAGATCAAAGAATGGTAACTCATCTTGTTCTTGATTTGCTACATGCTGAACTAGATTTGATTTTGTCATTGTTTTAGCATCTTGACTACCTTCTAATTCAACCAATTCAGCTTTGCTTAAAACACTTAAGTATGCTTTACGAAATACCATTCCATCTAGACTTCCCATTTCTTCTTTTTCACTGTCATAAGTGTCTTTAAGGATTTCTTTGCATGACTTTAGTCCTTGCGTTTTCAACAAAACATCTAATTGACGAAAATCAGCAGATGCATAATGTTTTATGAACCAATGATTAGCCATTTTCTGAATAATATCATCATTGGACAATGATTCTTTTTCTTCAAACCATTGTTGCAAAGGATGTTTGTCTTCTTCGTTCCATCCAATACTAAAGTCTGTCATAATATCAAGTGTATTCATAATCCATTCAAATGTGATATTTACTTTGTCTGTATTCTTAATAGATGTGTCAATATGATCTAATAAATAGATTTCAATGACTGGAGCTGCAACCTTGTTGAACTTATTGTATTTTAACCAATGCGGATCTTTGTCGGTGGCTTTATCTGTATCTTCATCATACGTATCTTCTTCACCATGTTCATCTTCATAACTTTTAGGTTCTTGAGATTCTTCTAAGATTGTATAGCTTAGATAAGGATGAAATACACTTCCTGACCATCCATCAATAGATATACTTTTTAATCCTACACCTGTTTCAGTTTTTAGATTTTTCTTTAATGTTGCTACCGTAGTACCAAAATCAAATCTAAGTCCGTTATAATCTCTTTCTTCAACATAAGGTAAGTCTTTTTCCAATAGAAAATGACCAATAGGGGTTTCTGCTAAGAATACTTCTGCAAGAAAAACATTTTCCTGGCACCATTGTGTATCCGCATATTCTTGAAAGAGAGTATTTTGATATTCATGAGTTACATCGTGATTTGTTTCATATTCTCTGAAAGTTTCTTTACCAATCACTTCGCATATGAATTTCCATTTGCTTTC
>Ga0098037_1001180_pt1 | contig 12125 bp, 8 predicted proteins | sample 5_EtaG_FD_75050 | JGI IMG/M metagenome (GOLD analysis project Ga0098037, IMG submission 75050) | Marine viral communities from the Subarctic Pacific Ocean - 5_ETSP_OMZ_AT15132 metaG | ecosystem: Environmental > Aquatic > Marine > Oceanic | place: Pacific Ocean | collected 2015-01-08 | reverse complement strand
GGTGATGAATATCACAGGAACAGAAGTTCCTTCATCTGTGGCAACCCCACAAGATCACGATGCTTTCATTCCAGCAGGTTCGTACATCACTGGTGCTCACCTTATTGTCTCAACAGCTTTCACCTCAGGTGGTTCAGCTACATTGACAGTAGGTACTTACACTCAAGCAGGTGCTGCAGTTGATGCCGATGGTATTGACGCAACTATTGCTGTGGCTGATCTAGCTGCAGACAAAGCAGTAGCTTGTAACGGTGCAGCAGTAGGTGGTACAGCGACTGTTGGTGGCGCAGATGTTTATGTCGAAGCTATCTATGGCACAGCAGCATTTACTGCAGGTGAAGCCAAGTTGGTTATCGAATACATTGAGCCTTAATAAGCTAAAGGGGTGTTCCTTCGGGAGCACCCTACACATTCTTAGGAGTTTATAATGCCAAATATAAATCATTCAACACTAACTGATCCGTACTTACATGAGCCTAAAGGAGTTTCCTCTGCAAATGCGGCTGATGTTTATGTTGCTGATGGATCAGGTAGCGGCTCTTGGAAAGACTACGTTAATTATTTATCTGCTGTTCAGCCTTTTAGCAGTGGCTCACCACTTAGTATGGCTTTGACAACATCTGATGCTCAGTTAGTATTTAATGCTACTACACTAACTTCTAGCAACTTCTCAGTAGATTATTCAGCAGGATCATACACAAGATTTAAAAATACAGGTGGAGCAGGTGTTTTCTTAGTGACCTTTAATTTGTCTACAAAATTATCTGTAGGAGCTAGTCACGATGTGGAATATGCTTTATTTAAAAACGGTGTAGAGATAGTAGGATCAAGGTCTATTAGAAATCAAAAGACTGATTGGGGTTCAGTAACTGCACAAGGTGCTGCAGCCTTAGCAACAAACGAGTACATTGATGTTAGACTAAAGGCTGACGGAGCTTGTACCTTAGTAATAGCTAACGCTGTTATGAACATATCAGGAGTCATAACAACATGAGGACTACTCTTCTACAAATGGTTCAGTCAATACTTAGTGACATGGATTCAGAAGCAGTTAACAGCATTAGTGACACTGTTGAAGCCCAACAAATAGGATCAATAATTCAGGATGTATACTACAATATAATAGCTGCTAGAGAAATACCTGAGCATAACAAACTTCTTTCTCTTACTGCTCTGTCTAATACAGCAAAGCCTACACACTTCAAGTATCCTGATAGAACTAAGGCTATAAGCAGAGTAGACTATAATGTAGGAACAATATCAGATAAAGATTTTAGAGAAATAGTCTTTGTTGACCCTATGACATTTATGGACAGGATGGATGAAAGCGGTCTTCTAGTAGAAACATTTGATGGTGCTGTAGATATATTTGTTCAAAATGACACCTCACCTTCTTACTATACGTCTTTTGATGATGAGTATATTATAATGAACGCTTACGAAGTTGCTAAAGAATCAACTTTACAAGCTGATAAAACCAGAGCTTGGGGTTCATCATACCCAACCTTTTCTCAGACTGATGGGTTTGAACCAGACTTGGATCAAACACTATTACCTTTTCTTTTAGCTGAAGCTAAGTCAACTTGCTTTAGCCTGTTTAAGGGTGGCTCTGATGGTAAGGTTGAGCAAGCAGCACGTAGGTTAAAGTCTTACGTACAGAATGATCAGTATAAAACAAGAGTAAGGACTACCAATCAGTATGGACGTAAGTAATGATTGATATAGAAACAGATACAATAAACCAGTATTGTGTAATACGTTCTGATAAAATGCTTTCAAAAATATACGTTGAAAAAGAAGAAAGTGGTTATGCTTTTTTTAAAGTAAGGTTTGAAAAAGGATCAGTTCCCGAAGAGTTGTCTAGTAGATATACTAGTCTAGAAAAAGGTAAACAAGCTGTAGAAAATTATTTATTGAACAAAAAGAAAACAAAAACTGTTCAACGTAATGAGTATGCAGACAAGCGAGAGATGGAACGTAATGGCTCAAAGTCTGAATCAAAAGACAGTCAATAACTTTGTCCGTGGATTAATCACTGAAGCTGCTGAGTTAACCTTTCCTGAAGGTGCTTCTGTTGATGAGCTTAACTGTGATCTACGGAGAGATGGTACTAGAAGAAGAAGACTAGCCTTATCACCAGAAGTTGGCAACCAAGCAATAGCTAATTACTTTTTAGGAAACGATGATGTTGTATCTGTTGGTGATTGGGTCAACGTAGGTGGTGATCCTAACAAACAATTCTTAGCTATTCAGATAGCTGAAAGAGTTTACTTCATAGACAAAAGTACAGCACCCTATTCTGCACAAGCTCACTTAGACTTTGTAAATTTACTTACCTACGAAAAAGCATCTGGTAAAGTTGAAGAAACAAAATGTCAGTTTACTTCTATAAAAGGTAAACTAGTAATATCTTCTTCACAAATGAATACTATAGTTGTTAATTACGTTAGTGCATCTGTTCTTACAGAAACACAAATATCTTTTGAAACTAGAGACTTTGAATTTCAAGGAACAACATCTGAGTACTACGAAACAAAAGCTTTAGCTAGTACAAGTGCTGACAGAAAGTATGATACTAAAAACACAGGTTGGGTAGGAACAAAAGGTGAGGCTGCTCTAACTACTTATTTAGCATTAGATGCTGACAGTAGTGGTGCTGCAGATAACTTATACCCACCTCTAACACATCCTTGGTACGCAGGTAAAGACTCAAGTAATGACTTTGATGCTGCTGAGTGGAATAAAGTATATGGTGGTACTACACTAACAGGCAACGGTCATTATATCCTTGACTTTTTTACCAAAGATAGAGGAACAGCATCAGGTCTAACAGGTCTGACTAAAATGACTGAAGTAGAAAGTTCTAGATTTACAACAGTAGAATCTTTTTCTGGAAGAGTTTTCTATGCAGGTTTAGAGAGTGAGAATAACTCAGGTACTATATTATTTTCAAAAGTAATTGAAGATGTAGGAGACTTTGGAATTTGTCACCAACAAAATGATCCGACATCTGAATATTCGTCTGATTTGTTAGCAACAGATGGTGGTGTTGTAAGAATACCTGATGCTCTTAACATAAGAAAACTATACGCTTACCAAAGCTCTCTGTTTGTATTTGCTGAGAATGGTGTATGGCAGATAACAGGCGTTGATGGAGTCTTTAGAGCTACAGAATTTTCTGTAAACAAAGTAACTAGAGTAGGTATAGATTCTGCGTCAAGCTTTGTTGCTGCAGAGGGTGTTCCGTTTTGGTGGTCTGAGACAGGAATACACACGCTAGGGACAGATCAAGTATCTGGTCAAGGTCAGGAACAAAACATAAGTTTACCTACTATACAAAGTTTATGGGACGGTATAAGTTCAGAAGCAAGAAAAAGAGTTGTTGGTCAATACGATCCTGTAAATAAAAAGATATATTGGGCGTACCCGACTAACACTGAAACAGTACTAAATACACTAAAGCGATTTCTTATACTTGACATACCTTTACAAGCGTTTTACCCTTGGGAAGTAGAAAGACCTCCTGCAGTTCTTGGTGGAGGAAACGCAGGTACTGTAAGGGGAGGACAAAGAGTAGTTGGTCTTTGTTATTTTCCTGAGTACTCTACAACAGATACAGGGTACAATGTAAAGTCAAATAATTACATTAACGATGTTTGGTCTGACCAAGATGGTCCTGATGTAAGCATGGGTGCTCTGGTTGTAGGTGATTGGTACAGTATAAAAACTGTAGGAACCTCAAATTTTACTGCTGCAGGATCGGCAGATAACAATGTGGGTACTATCTTTCAAGCGGATAACGCAGGGTCAGGAACAGGTGTTGTAAGGAAAGTAAAGAATGTAAGAATAAGTAAAGAGTTTATACCCAACACTTCAGACCCTAAGATTGGTGTATTGTTTACCTACGGTGGACAAAGGTATGTTTCTGTAGCTTTCTTTTCATCTCCAACCTTTTTCGACTTTGATGATCCTGCTGCTAGCTACTCATCTTTTGCTGTTACTGGTTATGACTTCATAGGGGATGGTTTAGTAAAGAAGAACGCACCTTACATAGTTGTTCATAGCAGAGTAACAGAAGAAGGTTTTACAGGAAACTCAACAGATGGTTATGAATCTGTAAGACCATCATCTTTAAAGGTGTCTGCTGCTTGGGACTTCAATGAAACCTTCAATACATCTCAACAGGCTTATAGGTTTAAGTACCCTATATTACCTAACTCAGATAACCTAGATGACTTTAACTATCCTGAAGATGTCATATCAACTAGACTAAAATTACTTGGACATGGAAGATCCGTTAGAATTAAATACGAAAGTGAGGCAGGGAAAGACTTCGTACTCCTAGGTTGGAGTATAGTACAAGGAAGGAACCCTAGATACTAATGACTGAATATACAATTAGGGATGCTACTCAAGATGATGTCTTGGATATTGTCCTAGCAGTAAAACAATTCTGCAAAGAAATACCTCACCCTGCTTGGTCTAAGATAAACACTAACAAGATTAACGAATTAGTTACTACTCTAATAAATCACGAGATAGGTTTTGTAAAAGTAATAGATCACAACGATGAGATAGTAGGTGCTTTAATAGCTATGGTTACTGAGATACCTATCAATGACTTTAAGTTTGCCCAAGAAATAATGTTTTGGATTGACCCTGAGCACAGAAATGGGAAGACTTCAATGAAACTAATAAACGAATACACATTATGGTCTGAACAGGTAGGATGTAATTTTGCTAGACTATCTGAGTTGGACAATCTTCTTAGTAACAGAGCAGGTGTACTCTTCAAACGTAAAGGCTATAAGCCTATAGAGACAGCATACATAAAGGAAATATAATATGGCAATTTTTACAGCAATAGGGGCAGGTCTAGCTACCATAGGTGGTCTTGTAGGCGGTGGAGCACTAGCAGGTGCGGCTATTGTAGGAGGTACAGTAGCAGTAGGAGCTACAATTAAAAGTGCATCATCAACTAGAAAAGCTATGAAAGCACAAACACAAGCAGCTAACACTCAAATTCAAATGCAACAACAAGAAGCTGCCAGATCAAGAAGGTCTGCTATAAGGTCTTTTCTTGTAAGAAGGTCTAGAGTAAGGCAAGAGGCTGTAGCTAGAGGCATGGAAGGATCATCAGCTTTTCAAGGTATAATGGCAGGTTCTTCTTCTCAGCTAGGGGCTAATATAGGTTTTAGTAATATGATGTCAGGTCTGGGTTCTCAGTATACCTCTTTGACATCACAAGCTAACTTATTTACAAGTCAAGCACAAGTAGCTAGCGGTATTGCAGGTCTTGGGTTAACTGCTGCTCAATACTTTGGGGCTAAAATTTAATCAAAAAACTAAGGTAAAAAGTATGACAACTCTTCTAACACTTGAAGATGATATAGTAAATGAATTAGCTTTGTCTGCTAACTCTGAAGTTGACAGAGAAACGTTTAATCCTTTTAGTCAAGTTGAACGTGTAAAAGCTCAGGAAATATCTATTGCTACAGATATTCCTCTAGACCAAGTAGAGGCTGAGAGACAAGCAGGTGATCCAAGTGCAGAAACTGCAGCTAAGACCAACGCCTTGAACTTTGACTACGCCTTGGTAATAGATCAAGCTTATAATGACGGTTTATCTGCTGAAGAGGTAGCAGGAATAATAGAAGAAAGAAAAGCTAAAGGGGATGATATGACCCTTAGTGAGTATTTTCTTATACAAAACCTTATGCTTTCTGACAACGGTGTTAATAGTTATGCTGCTAGAACACTGACAAACATGGAAGTTTGGAATAGACTACTACAGAAAGAACTAGAATCAAATGACCAGTCTGGAATGTCAAAGGTTATGTCTTTTCTTGACGTAAATGTTTTACGAGAGCTAACTATAGGGGCTTTTGAAAACGTAACCTTCAGGTCAAACAGAGAAGGTAAAGACATTCGAGAAGCTTTCAACAGTCTTAAACCTGCAGACTTTGAGGAATGGGCTAAGGATTACATAGGAGAAAGAAAGTCTGAGGGTATCTTTTCTGAAGATAGTATTTGGAACTTATACAAAGCAGCTAACGATGCTACATACTTAGGTGACGATCCTTTATCAGGTGTAAACGCCATGTTTGGTGTTGCAGATATAGCAACACTAGGGCTTACCAAAGCAGGAACATCTGTTTTGAAAGGAGCTAAGACTCTAGCTCAAGAAACTACAACAATACCAAACAAGATAGCAGGTATCTATAAGTCAAGAAGACCAATTGATCATGTCTCTGTTATGTCTGATGAGTCTACTGCAGGTGTTGTAGCAACAAAACAAGTGGATGAAGTAGGTGTTCAGACAGATGAGATAGCTTCAGGTCGTACATTACCTGAAGAACTAGACCCTGTAGGTGGTCCTGTAAGTAGACCAAGTGGTGTTACCACTAGGCAGGGTTCAAGAAAGACTGTTCTTACTGAGAAGCTAGAGGAAATGAACAGAGCAGGTTCCTTTGGTGAGTACGTTCCTCGCACAAGTCTTGAAGCGGTTGCGACAAATATAGCTACAAAGATAGCTACAAGCGTCAATGACGTTGTTGTCAACAGCAGAAGAATTATTGACGAAGGTTCTGATGATTTTAAAGTTGTTGTCAGACTAGGTAAAGACGGTACAGGTTCTGCTTTTAGAAGAAAGATGGATGCTGAAGCTGTAGCTGCACAAGACCCTAGCCTAAGAGTAGTAAAGAGAGAAGAGGGTAGAGGGTGGTTTGTAGAAACTGAGGAAAGAGTAAATGTCCTTGGTTTACCAGATGAGTTAGATAGGTTTGACAAAGGTAACTTTGTGTCAGACGCTATCAATAAAGTCTTTGGTGCTTCAACTGTAAGGTTAGGAGACAAACTAGGTGGTAAATTTCTACAGGCTGAAGCAGGTCAGGCTCTTATAGGAGACTTGGTGAAGCCTTACCAAAAGATAATACGTGCAGTGAAGGGTAAAGAACTGCAAAACTTGTCAGACTTTATGACACAGTTGCGTGATGGTGAGCTTTCTTACATGAGACAAGCTCCTACAAGGGAAGCTTTTGAAGGTTTGTACACAACTATGTACGGAACTAGACCAAAGAGAGCTACTGTAGACGCATACGAAGCTTTACAAGACATAAACGACACTACCTGGCAGATAAAATCTTCTGAAAGACTAAAGAGAACTGTTGCTGAAGGTGGTTTATATGTCAACATTACTGACCAATATGGTGATGTAGGGTACAGAGTTTCTAACGTACCAGATAATGAGCTTGTACTTGACTTAGCAACAGGAAAATCTAGAAAAGCTACATCAAAAAGTCTTAACCCTGACACACCAGTATTTAAAATACCTAACACATTCTTAGATCATCTGTACGTAACCAATGTAGACTCAGTAAGAGTTCTTGAACGTGTAGATGTAATGCCTTACAACGTGGGTGGTCCTAGAACAAACGCAGAGTTTAGATACTTTGTAGGTACTGTAAGAGAACAAAAGCTAGTCTCAGGTAATACAATATCTGCAGGTTTTAAAACACTACTAGGTTCTTTCGGACAAAAGCAAGCAACTATAGCTGTCGAACAACTTAATACAATAACACGTAAGGTCAAAAGCCTTATGGACGAAATGAATGTTGATGATATAGAAAATCTAAGGCTGTCTCAGTCACAGTACGATGAACTAGGTGATATAGTAAGGGCCAACAACGATTGGAACAAACACATAGTAGACCTAGAGGATTTACAAAGGCTATCTAGAGAGTATAATTTTAGATTTACTGAAGAGTTTGCAGCTAAAGCAAGGGATCAAAAAGTTTCTATTCGTGAGGCAGGTGAAGACCCTGCAAGAGTAGATGTAACCTTTGGTGAGGTTGTAGGTGTCAGACAAAACATGAAACGTGGTGACACTACTCTTATGGAGTTTGGTGGTAAAAAAGCTACCAACGCTAGTCCCATATCTAGCATTGCTGATCAGTTTGGTTCTGAAGCTTTTGGCTACGCAAATCGTGCAGCATCACAGACAGCTATGGTTAGTTGGGTAAAGCTTGCAGAGAAAGCTGAGGGTCTTGTTGTGTTCCCTAAAGGAATACCAGAGAATGACTTGTATAATAGATTCATGGATGCTCAAGTAGTTAAGACAGGTAAGTTTAACGATCTAGCTGCACAACTAAGAGAGCAACAAGAAGTAATCAAACGTAGAATGAATCAGTCTACTTGGTTAAGTGACAAGTGGGATAGTTTCACAGCGTCTGCTACTGAGGCTATCTTTGAAACTACAGGTAAGAAACTTGATTTAACTAAGACTGACCCTGCATCAAGACTTCTTCAGGTAGGTTTCTACTCAAAGTTTGGATTCTTTAACCCTGATCAGCTTGTTCTTCAAGCACTACACTCTTTAACTGTAACTGCTGTATCACCAAGGCAAGGTCTAAAGGCTATGGGTCTTGTGTCACCTATGTTTATTATAGCTAATCTAAAAGATTCTGCTACTAGGTCACTAGCTATACAACGTCTTGCAGGTTTTTCTAAGATAGACGTTGAAGAATTAAATAAACTGGTAAAGTATATTGATGAAAGTGGCCGAAATATAATTGACAATCAAGTCATAGAACTACAAGCTCCCCAAAAGTTTGGGGCTGCAAGTACTCTAGCAGGTAAAGGTCAAGAAGCTGTAGGTAAATTCTTAGATACATCTACTCTATTCTTTAGAGAGGGTGAAAGAGTTTCTAGATTAGTAGGTGTAATGACAGCCTTTCTTGAGCATCGTGCCAAACGTCCTAACATTGATCCTTTGTCACCAGAAGGAAAGTTATGGATTACTAACCGTGAACAGGACTTGACTTTTAGAATGACTACACAGTCTAGAGGTCTTATTCAAAGTGGACCTATGAGAGTCCCTACACAGTGGCTAACCTTTAGTTTAAGAGCTATGGAAAATATAGTTGTAGGAAGAAACTTTTCTGCAGGTGAAAGAACAAGAATGTTCCTAGTTATGGGGCCGATGTTTGGACTAACAGGGCTTGGTGCAGGTAGAATGGCAGGGTACTTTACTGAACAACTAGGGTATGACTCTAGTGATCCTCAAGCTATTGAAACCCACAACAGATTAAAGTATGGTTTGATAGACGCACTGTTATCTAATTTACTTGGCACAGAAACTGCTTATGCTCAACGTGTAGCACCCTTAGGTCAAATACAAGATACCTATAAAAAACTATTTGACAAGAGTCTATTGACAACATTGTTTGGCCCATCAGGTGAAATATCAAAGGATATGGGAGCAGTTGCTGTTAATGCTATTAAGGCTATGGTGGGTGGTAGAACTGAGATGGTTAGAGAGGACTTAACTCAGTTAGTGAGAAACTTGTCAACAGTAGATAAGTACGTAAAAGTACAAGAGTTAATAGAATCAGGTAATTACAGAAGTAGGACACGAAAGTTAGTTGTTAGTAACCTAGATCCTTCGGCTGCAGCAGCAGTTCTGTTTGGTGCTACTCCTGCGCCTGTACAAAATTACTACGATTATCAGGAAATGATATTTAAGAAAAATAATAGGTATAGAGATATGTCTAAACGTCTTAAATCAAAAGCAACTCTAGCTCTTTCCCTCTTGACAGAAGGTAACGAATCTGATATGATAAGAGGAACTAAACTTTGGGAAGAAATCAATGATGAGATTTGGTCCTCTAGTTTATCTAATAAGATAAAACTTGAATTACAGAGAAGTTTAGTTAGAGTTTCAGCAGTTCCTGACATAATGAGAAATGCTATGCGTCTTGGCCTTGAGTTTGACGCTAAACTTTTAAGCGAACAAGTAAGGTAAGGAAAAAATATGGCAGGTTTTGCAATAGATATGGGTGATGAGGGCGCAGCTTACGCAAAAGGCGTGAATATGCCTAGTTACTCAGGTTCAGCAGCAGCGATAGATGGTCTTACTTCTATAGGTCAAGGTGTTTTTAAAACTCTAGATGCTATGGATAGGGCTAAAAGAGCTTCAGCACCCAGTGAAACAGAGAAAAACAGGGTAGCATTTGGAGCTTTGGCTACAGGTGTAGACGGTTTACAAGGGTTAAGTCCTTTACAGCAAAGGGCTAAACTAACTAGTCTTATATCAACCTACACCAACGCAGGTAATGAGATAGGTGAATCTGAATCTCGTATGATAAAGATAAAAACTGGTATAGATGTAGACTATATTAACATAAACCCTCAGCAATCTGCCTTAAACAGTGCAGTTGAGAAAATCTCAGCTAACACAGGCTACCTATATAACGCAAGAAAAACTTTAGAGGCAGGTGGAAAGCCTTACACAGACAATGATGTTCTAGCCTTGGCTATAGCTGACGTTCAAAGAACAGAAGCAGCAGCCTTATATCTTGTCAACGCAAAAAACATAGAGAGACAGGAGTTTTTAGACACTTACGTACCTCAAGCAACCCTAGCAATAGAAAAGATTAGAGGTCTTGCTCTTACAGGTTTAGATATTGAAGAAAAAGGAGGTAATATTACTCCAGATAATGTAGTAAAACTAAGAACTGACTTTGATGTTGTAAAGGCTCAACTAACAAAACCACCTCTGATAGAACAAGGTGATTGGCAAGCAGTTCAAAGTCAGATAGATACTCTAGATAAACTTATCACAAGCCTAGAGACATATGACGAGAGAACTCTTACTGCAATGAAAGCAGATATTGTCAATGCAAACTCAGAGGTTTTAATAAAATTAGCTAGAGATAAGATAGACGATCCAATACTAAGCTCTGCTTTGTTATCAGATAAATTTGATCCTACAAATTACGTAGCTGAAAACTACGATGTGTTAAGAAAAGCACTGCAGAATTTAACAGCGGAAGACGTAAAATATACTGACTTAGATACTTTTAGTTTAGGCGGTGGTCAGGATAATCAGGTAAATCAAGATGGTGGTGGAGCAGTACCTACTGTTTTAGAAGACTTACACACACTAGAAGAAGTAGAAAAAGCAGAAGACAGAAGCAACACTGCACGTAAAGACTCTATATTTTTTGCTGTTACACAAAGAATAAAAAATGTAACACTTGAGTCTATCAATAAGCCTGAATTTAGAGAAAACTTTTTTACAGGAGTAGGGCAGTCTACTGTAAACATATCTACATCCCCTCAGTTGTTTAAGACTGAAACTATGTCTCTACTATATAATGACGATACCTATAAAAGGCTTGAACTAGCTACAACACTTGACCCACAAAAAGCAGATACAGCTAGAAAAAGACTTATTGACGGATTACAGGCTCAATTTAATATAGCTTCAACAACCATCTCAGGATCTGCTAAGTCATCTTTCTTTAAACTAACAGGTTTGGGTGAGATTGAGTATGACTTAGAAAGAAGGATTGATACTGGTCAGATTAGAATGGACAGGGAGGTGTTACCCCTTGTAAAAGGCTTTGCTTCTAAACATTACAATGGCAATGTTACACAAATGGTAGCTGATAGAGCACGTAGGTTAACAACTTTTGAAAGAAGTCAGGTAGAAAACGCAGGTTTCAAGTTTAATGTAGCTTTTCAAGACTACAGAAAAATGACAAAGAACTCGAATAGTTTAAAGTTCTACATAGACAACATGAAAAAACTTGGAGTACCTACAGATCAAATAGAGTCTACTCTTATAAGACCTGTTGATGCCGATCCTAGTTTATCCTCAGGAAGTCTTGAGAATCCTTGGCAAATCGTATGGTCAGATGAAACAGACGCAGATGATAAATTGTTTGCTTCTATCAAAAAGGGTCAGTACTACACTGACATCAATGGTGACGTAAGGATTAAAAACTAGTGGTTAACGTATCTGTAACAGGTGGGACTTTAGTAGATACACAACGTCAAGAGGTCGTTGAAACTATAGCTGCTGTCAACGAGGGTAACGCATCTGTAAAGGGTGGTACTCTTGTAATGAAGTCTATGAAGCAGATTGCGAGAGAATCAGTTCCTGAAACAACAGCTACCAAATCACTAGCGGAACCCTTTCGCCAACCTATAGCTCAGGAAGGTGAGTCACTAAGACCTCGAATAAGACCAGAGAAAACAAATGTTAAAACTCAAGAACTACCTGATACTTCTAAGTCTGATGTTGCTGCTGATGAGGTGCGGCCTTCCAGTAAAAAAGATTT
>Ga0098037_1001179_pt1 | contig 12127 bp, 18 predicted proteins | sample 5_EtaG_FD_75050 | JGI IMG/M metagenome (GOLD analysis project Ga0098037, IMG submission 75050) | Marine viral communities from the Subarctic Pacific Ocean - 5_ETSP_OMZ_AT15132 metaG | ecosystem: Environmental > Aquatic > Marine > Oceanic | place: Pacific Ocean | collected 2015-01-08 | reverse complement strand
CTTCGGCGGTTCGTTTGTCAAAGACTACGAGACCAAGAAGTTGTCTACCCTACTCGACGAATACTGGTTCAATGGTAAGACCTTCTTCAAGCTCCTATACGGAAACGCCGTGTCGATACCGAAAGAGCAACTCCTACTAGAACTTCGGCAAGCGGGGTTCTCTGTCAGGGTCAGGAGAGGTAGGGCGATCAGCGAGGTCGAGGAAGCTCTCCTGACAGTTAGTAACAACAATCGGATCGATGAGATCGCACCTGTGGTGTTCTCAAGTGACCGCATTGTGTCCTATAATGCTACCCGTATTCTCAACTGCTCTAACCTAGTTCCAGTGGAGCCAGACTCGGATGGAGATCCAGCCAAGTGGCCGTTCCTGCACCAATGGCTGAATCAGCTATTCGCAAACAGTTCAAAGAACCCCGCCTTAGATTATTTTTACTCATGGTTGCAGCGTTTCTATACTGCGGTTTTGGATAGGGTTCCCTTACAGGGACAAGCTCTGCTGCTGGTCGGGCCGACAGGTCGCGGCAAGTCGCTATTGTCGAACAAAATTATCAGTGGCCTTGTAGGGGGTTTCTCTGATGCGTCTGACTACCTGTCAGGTCAGACGAAGTTCAACAAAGACTTAGGTCGTGTCGCCTCATGGGTTATTGACGATACGACCTCGGCAGCTAGCTTCCAAGACCAGAGACGTGCGACCGAACTTCTCAAGCGTGCGGTAGCCAATCCGAGAGTTGAATATATGGCCAAGTATGCGGACGCCATGTCGATTCCTTGGACAGGCCGAGTTACCCTGTCGCTGAACATGGACGCAAACTCACTGTCAGTGATCCCGTCTCTGGATACCAGTAACCGCGATAAGCTCATGGCTTTGTTGATTAGCAATAAGTCCACTAATAGTTTTCCGGCTAACTCCCAGCTAGAGGCTACCATCGAACAAGAGCTGCCCCACTTAGGTAAGTTCCTGCTCGACTGGAAAGTTCCTAAAGAAGTCGAGGACGTTGGTAGGTTTGGGGTTAAGTCATACATCGACCCCACCATCGCGGACGCCGCTTACGACAACAGCAGTCGCAGTTCCATCGCGGAGTTGGTCGAGTTCTTCGCCAAGCGTTGCCGTGAGATTTACCCTGACATGGGTAAATGGAGCGGGACTCTGACTGAGTTTCAGGTGATGGTGCATGAACTAAACAACGGTCGTGACGTTGGTTCTTCTCGTAATCTGGAGTTCTGCCGAAGAGGTATGATCACTCTAGAAGAAGCTAGTCGGGTCAATAACAAGATCCGGCCCGTCATGTCCCAAGGACAAGGGGGAGGTAAGTTATGGAGCATTGACCTAAGTGAGAAATACGATATAGGTTATACTTCGGATGACAAACGAGGACATGAGGAGGCAGGAGCTTTGCGGTGAATTTTGGCTGGATCTGCGTGAAGCCATAGAAGAAGTCGGGGGAGACCCATCAACTATAGACCTTTACGCGGACGCGCCACTTAGTGAGTTCATCGAACTCGTAGCACCAAACGGCATAAGACCCTTCTTTAAAAAGACGGGCCACATCCACCACAAAAAACTACCGCCGGAGGAAGAGTGACTCGAAAGCGTCGGGCCTACGAGTCTTCCTGATCTCGATGTTGTATCCGTCAGCCTTGAAACGGAACCCGTCTTTGTCTAGCGATCCTCTCTTATCGAATCGTTTTTTATGGATGATCGTCTTCTTAGGAGTCCACCCGCAGAGCCATACCTTACGTAGACCTTTGTGGACCCGCATAAAGAAGTATATGTCGGCCTCAAACTTACTAAATTTGGTTCTGACTACTGAAGCGTTGTAGTCCAGTTTAGGCGGGGTGGTGCAGCTCTTGGCCTTAACGTCAACCTTGAGACCCTTGTATTCGTAGTCGTGGGTGAAGGACTTGTCTCCGACGTAGTCGAACTGCTTGAAGGTATTCTCGAAAGCGACCTCACCCAAGAAGCCAGTCATGTTTCCTTTGCCGTTAGTGAATGATGTCCTCAATTCACCTAACGCATCGGATCTTCGGCACGCTTCCGCGACATCTTCTGGCGTAGGTTTGTAGAGTATGAAACGACTCATGATTTGCGCTTACGCGCTTTCTTCAGGAGCCTCTTTTTGCTCCTGTATCTCGCGGTCTTCTCCGCGATCTTTTTCGGCTGCTTGACGTATTGTTTGCCCTTACGCATGCCTTTACGTTTTTTGCGACTGGTTCGGGCATATTCCTCGTCAGTCAAAGCTTCACGCGCAGCCTTCGGTAAATACCGCTCGCCCGTTTTGAGCGACGGCTTACCTGACTTGGTTCCCCACTTCTCCCGTGTCCAGTTGTCGAGGGATCTCTGTGAAGCTTTCTTGGGCATTAGTAACCGGATTGGGGTTTGGCGCGTTTACGGATTATCTTCTTAGCCTTCTTTTTAGTAGACGGCTTAGTGTGTCCGTAGCCTCTCTTCTTCATGGCAAGGTGCTGCTCGTAGGTGTTAGCCTTGTAGCCTTTGCCATTCTTGTCGTACATCATGTGTGGTTTGAAGTCTTTCTTCATCTGTTTCTCTAGGGTTGGGTTTTAGTTAATTTCGATAGCCTCCTCCGGCTTTTTTGTATCGTGCTGCTAAAAGTTGTGCTTTTCGTGCGGACCATTGACCTGCTTTACCGCCTTTAGTCCCTGCTTTGATTGAGTTGAATAGACGCTTCCTCATCGTAGGCTTCGTGTAGTTGCCTGCCTCATTTACTCTGGATTTGCTTTTCTTCTTCATTCAGATACTCTCTGTTCTACTCGTTCTGCGAACGATGCTTTCTTCTTCGCTTCCTCTTTCAGAAGGTTAGCGAGAAGCTCCATTCTGGATGCTACGCCTGAACCGGATTCTTTAGCTGCTTTGTATTCGTCATTATCGAGAAATTCTTTAGCGGCTTCAGTAAATTTACCTTCTCGGATGTTCTCCATCGTTTTAGGTGAGCCGGACAAGCCTCCTCTATAAACAGATGAAATCGCGGCGTCTTGAAGGTCTGGAGAAAGGTCAAAGAACTTGTCGCCAAGCATATCTGATTTAATCGCACGCGACGCCTTATCGGTAATCGATTTCATCATCATGGCTCTAGCGGTTTCTTCCGTGACGGACTTACCAGAAAGATCGGCTTTATCCGCGATGCCGCTCTTCCCCATCGTAATCTTGCCAGTGTAGTAGGGTGACTTCTTATAAGCGGCGTCACTACCATCACCAATGAGGCTACCGTAACCGACAGTCCAATATCCTTTGGAGTCTTTATAAGGCTTGGCGACGAACCCTTCTTTGCTCTTAACTTCTTCTGCTAGCTTTGAAAAACTGTAGGGCTTTTTGTTGGGTGCTACTAATACGGGATCTGGCATTACTTTAGGCGTTTAAGGATTCTTTCGTAGGCTGGAAAGAAGACTTCATCAATACAGCGGACACAGGCTTCTTCTTCAAAGTTTTCGCAGAACGAAATACCAGCGATGTGGAAAGCGGCGTGCAACATTTCATGGCGTAGGGTAGGGATGATTTCGTGTTCTGGGAGTTTATTGTGTAACTGGATTATTCGTTTCTCATGAAGATACTGTCCGTAGCAACCCTCTAACTCAGTCTTATGGATCTTGATCCGCTGACCCGCGATCATGACTGATTTTAAGGATTTCACTTTCTTGATCTGTTACTTGATTTACTGAGTAGTCGTAAGTTTCCGCGTGAGTTGTTTCTAGGATTGCCGTCTTTGTGGTCAACGTCCTTGCCCTTGACCCGCTTCCCTAAGATCTTCTTCATTTTACGGCGTGCGCCATTACGGCTAGCCCGATTCTTTTTCTGTTTCGGCTTGCTATGGTAGTTGTCGTATTCTTTTTGGTAGTCCCTCATGCGTTTTTAAAGTAGCTGACGATTGCCTGTGCGTATACGTCGGCTAGTAGTGCGTGTTTCACATCAAATAGAACCCATTCCTTTGGGCAGCTACCGAAGAAAGGCTCGCAGATCACGGCTGGTGGTGGCACGCTCCTCAAGAACCCGCCCCCGCGACCGTCTGATTCAATCGGCTTGATCCCTCTATCCGACTGCACTTTAAAAGTCTCAGCGTGGGCTTCTCGGAAACACTCAGCCAGACGGCGACCGTTGTTGCTGGTGTGGTAATACAGGTATTCGTAGCCCTCTGCTTTCGAGCTTGAGTAGCTGTTGAAGTGCAATTCAATCGCGATGTCACACTTCTCCTTCGCGACGCTTTCGCCTAACCAGTCCATCGCACCGCCGTAGCTCTCCGACGGATAGTCATCGAACACAACGGATTGGACTCCTTGGTGGCGCAGGTGGTTCTTCAGCAGGTCTGCTACTTTCTTGTTGTAAGTCCACTCGTCTACGCCGCCGACGGAAGTGGCTCCTTTGTCGCCGATCCGGCTGTGGCCCACACAGATGGCTACTTTCTTGAGCTTCCTAACCTTCTTACGCTTGACGGCTTTAGCCGCTTTGTAAGCGGACACAAGTTCTAATATCTTGTCGAGTATTTGGCTTGGACTCATTTGCCGATTATGATTGCGCGACGATAAGAGTAGTCGCTGTGAAACTTCTGGCCTCGTCCTTTTAGCTGGCCCTCTACGAACTGATACGTGGCCCCGTCAATCAGAGTCACGGTCGGGGGATCGAGTAATGCGCTCTCGTTCAAACTTGAGTCGCTTTGCCAAGCGTTCGATCCGCAGCTTTGCAGCAGGAGAACCGTCAGCGGCAAGATCATCAATGTCGTCTTCCAGTTCATAAACGTATCTTCTTCTTTTCCAGTTAATCATAGCGACGTATGCCTTGATTAACTCAGTGAGCAACCTAATCACTTATCTTTAGCCTTGAACACGTTGAGCGCGAGCCAGTCGATAACCTTGTAGGCTTTACCGATAAAGGTATCGTCTGCTGGCGTTGGGGTGAGGGCAGCGATAGCTGATGCGGCTGCGATGACGGCGGTAACAACCCCGAAGAGCTGTTCTTTGTTTTCGATGATGTAGTTAATCATTTTTCTTACGGTTGCGGAATTTCTCAACTGCCGTTATAGCAGAGAGGACGGCGATGATCAAGCCGAGAAAAGCTGAGACCATCTGGATGATTACGTTGATATTTTCAGGCAGCGTAGACATAAAAACGAATATGGATGCTAGGATACCGGAGATTGGGTGTGTAATGTGTTGGAACATTGAATTCTAGTTTCTATTACGGGAATGTTTCGTTTAAATTTCCTCAGTAGGCTCAGGTCTAACAGAAAGCCATTCCAACTCCGTGACGATGGATACGTCTCCTTGATCGATGTATGGCTCAAGGACGGCGAGGTCATCAGAGGTAACTCTCCAGTGAGAAAGTTGAAGCATTAGCTGTCCACTTCCATCGGTGGTAGTCATGAGTTCTTCGGCTGGCGGGATACCTCTAAGCGTAGATGCTTTTTCACCTGAAATAGGAAAACCACGCGAGTTGTCCACGTAGCCAGACAGCGTAGGGTAAACTTCCGGTGTGGCGAGGAAAAAGAAAAAGCCAGTGTTAAGTTGGTCTTGCTCAAGTTCAGTCAAGGGGGTTTCTTCTTCGTTCATTATTTACTGACGTAGTTATACATTTTAGCTGATTCGGTATCAGAGAGAACTCGGTCGAAAAGGTAAATCTGCTCAACGTCAATCGGGGCGTGACCACTTGTTGACCCCGCACCAATGCGGAATTTGCTCGCGTTTAGAGAATACGCCCTGCTATCCGTCTGGAGGGAAGCGTTGTCGATCTTTGAAAAATGAGCACCGTCAGAGATACTGATTTCCGCGACTATCGTTCCGTTATCGTCGTTCCATTTACCTGACTGAGACATAACAGTAGTGGCGATAAATGTCCTACCGTTCGTGCCTGTAGTGCCGTTGCCGGAGTATAGGATGGCAGCGTTTGTCTCCCAGTGTTGTGTGCGATACAAAGCAAGGGTTGTTGGAGCCGTGTTATTGAAAGTGTCTCCATTTACAGCAAACTTAATGAACGCATGAGCGGTATTAACATCTGCGCCAAAAGTTCCACTAATGTAATTATCAACGCCATCGAATCGGGCTACAGGCCGTCGAATAATGGTTGCAGGATCGAGACCGGATTTGTTGATGGAAACCGTCTGTCCCGTGGAGCAAACGAAGGATGACGCGCCATGTGTGGCGTTGCTAAAATCAATATTCAGCTCTTCAGTTCCGGCAACGGAGAGCGTGGCTGTCCTGATGTGGCCGTTTATGCCAAGGATTGAAGTGGTGTATTGCTGGTTGAATGAGAGGTGCGTAAATGCGTAAGAATTATCCGAGACACCAGAAGATTTCGTCGCTTTGGTAACGCCGTCTTGTTTAAGGGTTATCGTGCTGCCACTTCGCTCAACAGTTAAGGTAGAGGCTCCAGTAGCTATAGACGAGGACAACGCTTGAAATTCGTTATGGGAAAAGTAAAAATACCCGTTATGAACGGCTAGTCTACTTTCAGACGCCGCTCCAGAAACAAGATGAAAGCTTGTTGCAGACTCCAGATAGACATCCATTTCGAGCACAAAATCTTCGGAGGCTGCAATAGAGGGGAACGTGACGCTTGCCGAATTACCACTGGCAGAGGGGAGATACAGATGACCGCCTCCTACTGGAACGTGTGCGCGGGGTTGATAAGTCGCTGTAGTCTGAGTCGCATCCACTCCACCACTAACGAGGTTATCCAGAGTGGCGACGAGGTCGAGGTTTCCTGCTGCCCCGCCACCAGCCGCCAGCATTGACCTACTCGCCTCAAACGCAAGGATCGGGTTGAGGGATAAGGGGTCGAATGGGGATAGCGGACTACCCGTAGTTAGACCTAAGCTGAGACCGAACCGAGACATGGTGTCGTTATACTTGGTGGTATGCGAGAACCTTACCAGAGGTTAAGGTAAAAGAGGTAATCTGACCGTAGATAACCGTTCCGGCAGGAATGGCAAATCCGGTCAAAGTTCCAGTCAGTTGAGGCCAAGTAATTGCGCTGAAGTTAGCTTCTTCCAGAACCTGAATGGCACAGAAATCTCCCGCAGTAGCGGCAGTGTTTGTAACTACAGTCGCTCCGCTCTGGCCGAAGGATTGTTTGTCGATGTTGTTAGTCATGAGTTAGATAATGTTTGGGGTGTTGAAATTGTTTCCTGCTGGTTTTAGGGTGACTTTAGGCTTCGCGGCTCCTCTGGTGGCGTCCAGTTCCTCATCGAGAAGCTGTCGGCAGATCGTCCAGTGATACTGGGCGCGTTCCAAATCGGCGTTGTCCTCTGCCAACATACCCAAAAGGCCGTGCTTGATGACATTGAGGTTGCCTAAATACATGATGTCGTCCTGCGTCAGGACAGGCTCCCATGCTCGTTTGAGTAGTAGTTTGACGTTCTGAGTCGTTCCGCTGCTGTTGGAGAACCTAAATCGGCGGTAGCGAGCTACTCCGTCGCCTTTGATCTCTGCTAGGGTGGTTGATGTGGCGACACCACCGGAGGTTACTTCAGCGACGATGTGTATTTTCTCTGGAATACCGTAATATGAGATATTCTTAATTTCAATAGGCTCAGTTTTGCTAGTAAACTCTCGGCTCAGTTGCAGACTCAGGACATCCGTAGCATCGAAAGAGACAGTACTAGTTAAACGATTCAGCCCTATAACCATGTCAATAGAAACCTCTCCTTCAATGGGTAACGCAGTACTAGACGGTATCGGGATCGCTTTTATGGAGATGGTATAAGCAGAGCTGGGATAAGATATTTCTTCTTTAGTGGGGTGAAACCCGTCGTCGATCACGCCGAAAATGGGCGCGGGGCCGCCGCTGGCGTAGCCAGAGATCCGGTAATCGTGCCACTGAGACTGCGCTTCTACCGGAGAGTTCTGCAACATAGCCCCTAAAAGGCTGTCAGCGTGTTCCGGTAACGCAAAATAGTCGTTCGTGGTCTCGATAGACCAGTCATACAGAAGATCCCGCCACATCCCCATCGCGTATAGGCGGGGCATGACCATGTTCAATTTCGCCACGATATCCTCATCGGGGCGGACATAGTCGGATAAGGCTTTGGTTACGGCCTTGACAGTCAACGCTGGCATAGGCCGAATATAGTCGGGTTAGGCCATCAAGTCAATCACTGAGAAATAGGGGTAACCCTAAGCCACGGCGTAGACAGGCTCCAGCAATAATATTACGCTCTGTATTCTTCAAGAGGTAATCAGCCATCTTGACCTGTAACTCCTGTGATAATTACTTTCTTCATATTTATATGTTATTTAACTTCAACATTACTTGTTTTATAGCCATCCACATGTCTAGGTATTTGTATGTAGCAAGTCTGCCGACAAAAATTATATTATTCTCAGATTTAGATAATTCAATATATTTTGACGCTAATTTACTAGATTCACCAAAATGTATTGGATAAAAAGGAATATTTTTACCGTCGTATTCCGTTGGATACTCTTCTGTCACAACAGTTGTATTTTGGTTATGGTTTGGGTCAAAATGGCTATGGTCATACTTTCTGGTGTAGGAATTTTTTTTAGTGTTTGAGTTTTCAACGAGATGGGGCATTTTTTCTCCAGTTACAGTATGTTTAAAAGTCAAAGATCTATAAGGCAGCTTTCCGAATTTGTAATCATAAAAGCGATCTATTTTACCAGTATAAACCGTCAAATCGGATTCGTAATTTTGCCAATCTTCGTCCTCACAAGATAGTTGGGTGTTAATACCTTCTAGCATTTTTTTCATCATTTCAGTGTAACCGTTCTTTGGGAGGCATTGGTATTTTTGATTTTTGAACCAAGTAGGATCTTCCATACTTGCAGTGTCTGGTATCCTGTTAGTTATTATTTTTGGTATTTTATCAAAGGGGATGCCCCACTGTTTTTCTGAGTAGTCTTTAAATAAGTATTTTTCAATTTCTTCTGTAGACAACTCTTTCCCTATTTCTTTTATTGTTTTTTTGCTATAGGGTAGTGAAATTAAACCAAGTTCTGTTTCACCTTTTGGTTGGTGTTTAAATGGAATCCATTCTGTGTAGCGGCTCAAGAATTCAAAGACCTCTTCGTCATCAGTGTGAAAAATGTGAGGCCCATAATTGTGGACCATCGTCCCACACAAATTGCTATCAAAACAATTTCCACCTATGTGATTTCGTTTTTCAAAAATTTTTACATCGTAACCTTTTTCTTTTAAAAGGATTGCAGCAGTAATACCGGATAATCCACATCCAACTATTTTTGCTTTTTTCATACTTTATAATTGTGGACTAAAGTGGCGTCCATATTGACGTTTACTAATCGATTATTTACTATATGATGCGAAATATTCGAGACTTCTTCCCAATGCCCAAAAGAAAGATTATTTTTTCTAGCCGCTAATGTAGATATTAAATCCGCGAAATAATTTGCAGGAAACTTTTCAAAAATATCTTTAAAAAAGTTATAGTCTCGCTCGCTTATCGTTTTAAAATAGTCTAAACTAAACATCGTGCCTCCACAGCCAGTATGTATTCTGTTGTCGTTTATGTTTAAGTAGTCATATAAAATATGCTCATTATGACCGCAATGGTTATTAGGGCCGCTAATAGCATATTTAGGCTCGATAGTTATCTCCCTGTTTGTTAAAACATCTGTCTCTAAAAGTAATGTATGTGTGTAATTGTCGTTTAAACCATATTCAAACAAGTAATCATAATACCGAGGACCAAAAGAGCCACCACAGCCAGTTTTTTTATGCCAGAGGTTTGGAGCATTTAAAAAAGATGTGTTGGGTATATGTTTTAAGTGAGGCTTTGGAGAGTCCCCACCAGAATTAATCACCAAGATTGGGATTTGTGGGTTCCATTTTATAAAGTTTTCTAGTGTAAATTTCGCCCTTGCAAAATCATTACACATAAATAATATTGCTTGTATTTTCATAAATATTTAATTTATTTCTAGCTACCTACCCTATTCCTAAGAAATTAGCGTAATCCATCAATCTTGCCTTGCCTCCGCCTACAAAGTGCAAGATATGATTGTTGGCGAGAGTCCATTGACGGTCGTCCACGTTACGTTGATTGTATTCCTCACCGACCCAAGTAATGCTAATTCCCGCTTCCGATGTCCTCATATTTAAGAAATCTTGATCGTAGCCCATTTCATCGGGGTATGGTGGTTCGAGGTTGAGGGTGCGGAGAGCCTCTAGACGGAACAGTAATATACCAGCGTTGAAGTAAGGATCTCCATCGCCGCAAGCGTTCTCTGTGCTTTCGGGGAAGTATTTAGCGACCCATTTCTTATACCTACCGTCTTTCGTCGGCCATGCTTGATCTGATGAACATATCAGGTCTCCATCCATTTCAAAAAGATCGGGGCAACTTGGTAAAATCAGAACATCGCAGTCTAACACCAACAATTCCTTGTAATAATCTTGCTCTCGAAACCTCTTCAAGAAGTCAACAAAAGCCCATACGGGGTTGTTGTTATACGGCTTACCCGACTCATCAGGGAACCACTTTACTTCGTGAAAGTCTGCGCCTACTTTACTTGCATAAGCACGCATGGAAGCTACGGACGCCCCTACCCAAGGCATCCCTCCGATAGCAAATGTAACAATAAGTCTCATTGTCTAAATATCTTTACAAAACCGATTACCGTTTGTCCACTCTTTATCCACACTACCAAAACTTGGTCTCGTTTATTTTACCGTTAATATTCGACGAACCTGCTCGCTGGCCCACGATCCAGTCTTTCGGGCAGTAAACGGGCCAGTCCTTGCGGCGGTGCGCTAGCTCAAGCTGGTGGTCAATATGCTTGTTCGTGTCTCGATAGTCCGTCGCGTAGGAGATGTGGCGGTAGAACTGCGTGAAAGTAGGCTGGTTCACAGCGTAAGCGTGCGTCCTATTAACCGAGTTACCAATTACCACGTTAGGGGAGTCCGTATCGCCTTTTTTCCTTCGGTGCTGTCCACCTAAGTAAATCTGGCCCCAGTCATCCGGCACGTTCTCCATGAACTCATTAAGCTTCTCTAGCGCGTCGTCCTTGAAGATTACGTCGTCTTCCAGCACCAATACGTTCATAAGGTTCGGGTTCCCGTTCCCGTCCCTGTCGTGGATTACGTCCTCTAAGATTCTCTGATGCGAACGCAGGCAACCCCACGCCCCTCTGCCGGAACCCCAGTCCGCCGGACAGGTTGTCCAGTCGCCGATAATAGCCGGATAATAGTGGACCCAGTCATTATTAGCCATTCCGGTTTCTTCCAAATGCCTCTTGGTCTCCTCAAGACGATCCAGTCTATGGGCGCAGTTGATCACGTAAACGCGGTCAAACCAGTCTGTTAGGTTTTTCACGGTGAGCCTTCTCCTTCTGATACTGATGAGCTACTCTTAGCGGAACCGCTGTCACTGTCGCTGTCGCTGTCGCTGTCGCTGTCGCTGTCGCTGCTGTAATTGCAAGTCGAACCGCTAGTGGTTACGGTGATGGTAAGTGCGCTAGACGAAGAACCGGAAGAAGTGTCTACGTAATCACCTGACGGATCATCTGCGTCCGTCCCTCCTACGTATACGTCTCCGAGGGACGTAGTGTAGATCCAACCAACTCCGTTCCATTGGATAGTATCCTCATCTTCGTCGGTAGGGGCATCTGTGTAAAGTCCTCTGTTCTGATCCCAGTCGAAGTCAATAGCTACCCCTACTGGATTTCCGCCTGCATCGTAAGAGGTAGCTTGTGCTTCACAAGGTAACGACATTACTTTCTAGGATAGGCTGAGTTGATAAACTTCTCGTTAGCGATGAATTGCTCTCTGCTACGCTCAGGCATATCAAGATGCTTAAATCCTTTACGAACTCCGGTCAACTTCAAAGTAACTTTTTTGGGCCTCAAGAAAGACAATGGCCAAGCTGAAAGGATCACGTTGTTCTTTTCAACTACCGCGCCGACTGATCCGGCCCTGTCGCCAGCTACGCCTGTAATGGTCATCGAGTCCGGCTCGCATACCGCCAAAAATCGATCATCGATTCGGGTTACGGTTTTGGGGCCGACTACTTTAACGTCGCGCATCACGAACTCAAAGAGAACCTCGTTGGACTCCATCGTGAACAGCGCACCGTATCCTTTGTCATGCCAGTCCATCGGCACAATGGCCGTTGATTTATCGGAACCGGAATCAGAGGTAGAG
>Ga0098037_1001178_pt1 | contig 12132 bp, 4 predicted proteins | sample 5_EtaG_FD_75050 | JGI IMG/M metagenome (GOLD analysis project Ga0098037, IMG submission 75050) | Marine viral communities from the Subarctic Pacific Ocean - 5_ETSP_OMZ_AT15132 metaG | ecosystem: Environmental > Aquatic > Marine > Oceanic | place: Pacific Ocean | collected 2015-01-08 | reverse complement strand
CCAAACTTACCACCGCCAAACAGTGCCTCTCTAATATAAGCGCCATACTCTCCTTTGCTTGGATCATAAGTCTTATTTAATCTAAGTAAAACCTCTTCATTAACAGCAGAAGCAAAATCTTCTCTATCTATACCTAATCCAGGTTTAAACTTTTGATTTATAAATTGATTTATTGTACCTTCGTTATTTAAAAATAAATCATTTTTAATATCGTTTATACCTTGACTGTCTTCTTGTTCTATTGCTTCTGATAGTTGCTCGCTTAGTCTAGTATTTTCATCTACTATTTCTTGAGTTACTGATGGCTTTGCTGTAGTATCTTCACTAACTGTAGTGTCACTTTTTTGACCAACTTGTCTAGCTATATCACCTTCGAAACCTTCTTGTCTTCCTTCTACTACTCTTTTTGTTTGTACACTATAATCTTTTATAAACCTATATACTTGTTTTCCATTTTCAAAACCAGCTTTTTTAATGCCCATAGGTTTTAATATGTTTTCAGTTATCCATTCACCCATTTTAGTGAATACATTGTCACTGTATTGAATGTCTCCTTTTACAATAGCATCGTGAAAAGCATTAAAATATTCTTCAGTTGTTGGGTTGCCGCCATAACTTTTGTTAACTCTATCTTGCACTACTGACATCTCTTTGTCGCTTAGTATGCTTTTAAAGTCTTTAACCAACTGCTCAGAACTTATATTACCTTTTTTTAATCTATCTTTAGTTATGTCATGTAATAATTCATGAGTTCCGACAGATATAGCACCTGTATTTTCAGCAACAGCTTCATTTATTAATATTGTTCCATTACCTAAATCTAAATAAAGACCATCAGCCACGTCAGCAACACCTAGTTTTTTACCATCTCTACTATATGCTACTACTTCATCTGAATTAACCTTTCTATCTTCTAGAGCTTTTTTAAATTCTTCAGGGTTTTTAAAACTAGCATAATCAATATTTCTATCTCCAGATGAACTTGCTGTTAGATTTAAATTTCTTTCAAGCTGCTTTGCTTTAGTTTGTTCAAATGCTACAGTTTCTAGCTCACTATTTATTTCTGATATTCTATCTAGTTGAGGTTTGTATAGACTTTTATCTTTGTCTTTCACTAGTGATTCAAGCTTGCTCTTTTCTAATACTAAAGAAAAAGCTTTTTGTTTACCTTCTCTAGTAAGATCTTTTGGCATTTGCTGCATAGCACCACCCATTTGTCTAACTGCTCTTAATCTTTCTTGAGCTTCTTTTTTTGTTATTTTACCTTGCTGAATTTCATTTCTTAAATTAGCAGCATATATTTTTCTAGCTTCTGGACTACTAACTAAATAATCTGCTAATGCAAATTGCTTTTTATTTATTTTATCTAAAGCGTTTTCTTGATAAGCTTGAACTGAAGCTCCAAAGCCTCCAAACATTAATCCACTTAAAAAACCTACTTTACCTACGTGTGCTAAGTTTTCCACAGATAAATCTGTTTGTTGATCTCCAAACAATTCAGGCGAGTTTTCTTCTTTTAATACTCCTGATTTTTCAACAGTGTTAAATAAGTTTTTCAAACCAACGTCAGCTATTTCTTGCACTACTTCTGTTTCACCTTCAATCAATGCTCCACCAGTAACTCTAATTAAACCTTTAGCCAGTGAGTTTTTAATTTCATTTTCAAATAACTTTTCTACAGTTTTATAAGTAGCGTTTGTGCCAGCTTTTCCTATAGCTCTTGTTAATATTTTATTAACTACTTTGCTACCATTTAAAGCACCTGAAACACCTATGTTTTCTAAAACACCTTGTACAGAACCTCTTAAATTAGAGAACGCTTGCTTTTTCCACATTGGTACTTTGTCAAACTCCGGCTTCTCCATTTCGTCCATACTGTTAGCAGAAGCACTAGCTCCAAACATATATGTCAATGGTGATTTAGCAGCATTAGCAAGTCCTCTACCTACCATAGTTCTTGCTGTAGAAGCAGCAGCTCCTCCACCACCAGCGCCTCTAGTTAGTAAAGCGTAAGTTAACATTTGAACAGCTGATGTGCTTACTTGTCCCCAAGTTGTTTCTAAAAACTTTTGCTCAAACTCATTTGATTTACCAAACTCATTAAAGCCTAATTCTCTTTCCAACAAACCCTTACCTTTATCATCAGTATACTTTTTCATGTTTGTTATTAATCTTTCTTTGTACTGTATAGGCGTTTCGTCTTCTCTCTTTTTGATCTTATTATCTTTACCTATACTTTTAGAAACTTCTTCAATTTGTTCTATATCATCTTCTCCAGTGGCTAGGTTAACACCACTAAAAGCCATATCTTCCGCCCATTCGCCTAGATCATCTATAGATTTAAAAACAGTATTAAATAATACCTTACCTTGACTACCGGTGTTGGCTGATATTTGCATTTTTTCTGCAGCCAAGTTTTTTATAGCAGCATACTGTCCTATAACTTCTCTATCATAAACACCTTTAATTGCTTTTTGGTCTATCTTTATTTGAGCTTCTCTTTCTCTTAAGCCCTTCATTCTTTCGTCTAAAGCACCTTGGTCTTTTATAATACCTTTATCTATGTCAGACTGTAATGATTCAAAATCTTCATTAAGAGTATTTATATCGCCTTCAAGTTCTTTTCCTATATTATCAATAGCAGCTGCTCTTCTTTCTATTATATCAGCCTCTTTATTTAATACTTCTTGATCGTAAAACTGTACTAGTCTTCCATCTTTCTTAGCTTGCTGAATACTTTTAATACTTTTAGGACTATATTCTGCTGCGTTCTCTTCTAAAAAACTAGCTAAATCAGAGCTTGCTTCTTTATCTGTAGTAAAATAATCTGGATCACCCATATAACCAAACTTCATCATTGTACTACCTATGTCATGATTGTCTATAGATATTTCTTTAGTTTTACCATTAGCAGCAGTAACATAAAGCATGTCAGACCCGTCTTCTAATACTTCACCATTAGAATCTAGTTTTGCTCCAGAAAAAGAAAAACCATAATCACCATATATATCATTTAGTACAGGTGATAGATTTTCTTCACTTGTGTTTAACAAACTTAATCTATCATTTTTTAATATATCTGTTGGTATTTTATTTCTATCATGAGAACGTTTAGATGGTATGTACTCTGTATAACCTGTTGGTATTTGTTTTTCTTCTCCAGGCATTGGTCTACCATCTCTATCTACTGGTACATTGTTAAAGTCTGTCCACTCTATTATTTCACCCTGATCATTTTGCAACCATTTTTTACTTGGATCTTTATCAAAACCTTCTGTTTGCTTTATGTAATCTGTACTCATCATATTATCACCAGTAAGATCATCTAAAGATTTTATTACTTTATCCCTATGGTTATTGTTTAAAGTCTCTTCATCTTCTTCTTCTGGTTCTTTATTAAGATCATTTAAAGCATCTGTATACTTAGACTCTTGAACAGCTTTTTCGTGATCAGCTTCTATTTGATTGTTATACTCATCGCTTTCTTCAAACAATACAGCATCAGGATAATCTTGTTGAAAAGATTCCACCTCAGCTTCAGGTACGTACATTTTTTTACCTGTTGTGGGTATTACATATATGATATATTTTTCGTCCATGCTTAATCGTTAGAATAATAATTAGGATCTTCTGCTTTGTCTGCTACCGCTTTTTTTCTTTTTAATATTCGTAAAGCTTTTTCTTTAACTTCAGGAGATTGCGCATATGCAGCTCTGCTCATACCCTTAGGTGGGTTTTGTGATAATTTTTTTATTTGCTCATCTAATACTACACCTTCAAAAGAGTCATCTGGATTCTCCTCGTTAAATACAGCTATTTCCTCTTCTGTTAATACACCGTCAAAAGTTTTCTTTTCATTTGCACTAGCTCTATAAACAGTGGAACCGGCTGGCACATTAGCAGTTTGATTAACATTTTCTTCTTCTTCTGCTTCTGGAGCTTTATAAGGATTTTCTTTTTCAAATATGTTTTGCATAGTTCTATCAATACCACTATCGCTATTTAATATTATATTTGCAGCTTTAGCAGATGTAGGTATATTTACTATACTGTTTCCAGACTGAATTAAACCTTTATCATTAATAAAAACATCTTTATATTTTTCAGGAGCTGATTCTTGTAGTTGTATCATAAACGTTTCAGCATCTGGCGTTCCATTAGCATACATTTCATTAGCTGCATCTCTATTAGCTATATAGTCGTCTTTCCTCATGTCATAAACAGTCTGCTGTCCTTTAGTAAATCTGCTTGTAGTATTTCCTTTTTTAGGTTCAGCTATTTTACGTTTTCCTTGAAGTGTCTTTGGAACTGTTAAAGCATTTTCGTCCCACATAGAATTAGACATATATCTCTTAGCTGCTTTTTGCTGGTTTTCTTTTATCAAAGACCGCTGCTCAGGACTTAAATTTTCTGGTAGTTCTCCATAAGTAGAGTTTTGCCATTGTTCCATAGTTATTCCCATGTCTGCTAGAGATATACCTAAATCGCCGCCAGCTTCATCTGTAAAAGAACCTAAAGAATTTGGTGTATAAGAACCATCTTCTTGTTCTTCTCCATCAGGTATTACATCTTGCCAAACACTAAGCATTTGCTTTTGATCATTTATCATAGGTGTAAGGTAAGCGCTAGATTCCACATCACCTATAAATTCTTTTTTAGCATCAGGATCTGTACTTGGTACTCTAATTACCTGCTCATAACCATCTTCCATACCTGATATTATTGTTTTACCAGTTGGATCTCTTGGGTCAATGTCACCATTTGTAACAACTATGTCTTTGTAAAAGTTACTAAAACCAGTTTCTTCTTGACCAAACTTATTATAACCTGTTTGAATAAAACCTGTTATGTCTGCTTTTTGATTTACTAAAGGCTTATCTGGATTCATATACATTTCAGAGCCATTTAAAAATACGCCACTATCAGGTATTGGTTTTCCATCTTCATCCATATCTGGTGCCCAATAATATATATTTCCATCTTGTTCTACTATATCTATATAACCATTATTATTATATCTATCTAGTATTTCTTTATTAGCCATAGATCCAGTAGTAGACATTGTACCATTTTGAATATAATCATCCTGCATAGAAGCGCCAGCAGCAATACTTTGTCCATTTTGTAAAAACAAATCTGTTAATCCTTCAATTTTTTTATTTCTCATCATAGCTTCTCTTTGGCTTATTTCACCGTTAGCAGCCATATTTAAATTGTTTACATAGTCTTCTATTTTAGTATCCCAGAATCTAATAGTGTTTTCTGCTACTATACCTGCTCCTGGTTTTGCAAACTCATTAACCTTGTCTCTTAATATAGATTCTTTTTCTACGTTTTTTTCTTCTAGTCTAGCAGCTTGCGCTTTTTGTTGTTGAACTAAATTAAAATAACCTTCTGAAGTGTCGTTAAATTTATCAGTTAATTTATCTAGTTCACTAAACTGTTTGTTTATTATTCTTTGTGGATTACTATAGCTCATAATTTATTTTATTTTTTGATACCTGAGAAGCTTTTTCCAGCAGCCATAAAAGAATCAGCCATACCTGACATTGCGGCTATTCTAGCGCCTCTAGCGTCAGATGCGTTTTGCATAGCGTTATCAGCTAGAGTAGCAGCTCTATCCATTTTTTGCTCTTGAAAAGCTATAGCGTCTTGTTGCACTGTAATATCTGCTTGTCCTAATAATCTTTGTAAGTTTTCAGCGCCTTGTGCTTTTGCTTTTTCAACATTAGCTTTACCTTCAGCTGCTAGTTTATTGTTTTGAGTTTCTTGTGCATTAATACTAGCTGCTATACCTCTTTTACTTTGAAGAGCTGCTTGAGCTAATGCTGTAGCACCACCCGCTGCTTGACCAGTTTCCATCATAACATCTAAACTGTTAGCAAGAGCTTGATCAGCTTGTTCAGCTTGCATTTTAAAAGCTTCAGTAGCAACAGTTAAATTAGCATAAGGATTGTTTAAATCTTCAAATTGATTTTCCATATCAGCATATGGGTTTGTCATAACTGGTCTATCAGCTTCTAATGCTGCTAAAGCTGCTTGCTGTTGTTCTGCTATTTCATCTTGTCTTCTTGCTTCTTCTTTTGATTTCTTAGCTGCTATACCACTAGTTACAACACCTGCTAAAGCAGAAACTCCACCTGCTATTGCTCCTACGTTTTTTCCCATAATGTTTATATTAATTTTATCATTTCTTTTCCTGGCTTATCTTCATCTATAAACCAACCTAATTTTTTATGTATGTTAACTATTGAATTAGTTTTTCCAAAAGCAAACATACCTTTTTTACCCATATTTTTACTAACTTGCTCTGCGCCCTTTATAAGAGTTTCAATAAGCAATGCTTTATCTCTTTGCTTATAGTTAGGGTCTGAAACAAGCCAAGTTATCCAAGATAGACTAGAATTAGTATTATATATAAAAACAGCAGCTACACTTTTATTTTCTTTTTCTATCATTAATCCGCCTGTGCCATTTTCTGGTAATATATCTTTTCTTGGTGCTGATTCCCAATTAAAACCTTTCCACCATTTTTCTAAAGTCTTATAATCAGACTTTGTTAGTTTTCTTATTTTCATTTAATTTAATTATCTTGACGATACGTTGTAATTTACTCCTATTGAATATAACTCTTTCACGCCGCCTGGATCTGTACTAGTATCAGTTGAAAAAGTTATATCTAAATAATAACCTTTTAAACCACTCATAGAGTTTCCAAATATTATTTCTCCTGGTCCTTGTGTTGAAGTATTAATAAAGTTTGCTACGTACCTATTTTCTTTTCTATCAAAACCAGCTCTTAATAAAGGTGCGTTTATTGGATTAGCTGCAGTACCTACATTACCTAGGCTATCATATGCTCCTTCTACGTAACTATTTACAATGTTAGCATTGTCGTTACTAAAACTAAAACCACCTGTCAAAGCTCCACCAGTTGTTCTGTTTATATTTCTACCTGTTTGATCAGAAGTTATTACGCTAGCTTTCCAACCACTATCACCCTCGTAGTCTATAGTTAAAAAATTCTTTTGTAGTGAAGGCTGAGAGTTTGCTACTATTGATACTGTAGAAGCATTTGATGTGTTGTAAAAAGTTCCATGTGAAGAACTAATTTCATAATGCGTATATAATCCAGTTAACTGTGTAACACTATACACCGATGGCTGTCCAATATAAACTCCAGGTGCCCAAGGTTGATTGTTGAGAGTTAGCATTTTACTCTTTAAACTACCTATAGCTGCTGGCATATAACTATAAAAACTTGGCCAACCATTAACAGAGTCATCAAAACCTAAAGTATAAAATGTAGTATCACGATTAGGTAATGAGCTTGCTATTCCTATTGCGTCACCTGTTCTTGCGTTATTATACTGTAAAGAAACAACATATTGTTTATTATAAGCATCCCAACCACCATAAGCTCTACTTCTATATGGAGCTATTAATTTTAATCTACCACTAGTACCTGGATCCATAAATGTACTATCTAGTACTTTGTCAGTAAACAAAGATAAAGTAGCTCCAGCTACAGACCCAACTCCCATTGCAGTAGCTGTAGTATCTGTATAAGTAGCACCAGAATCATTAGACCAAAATATTTTAGACCCTGGTATTACAGAAGACTTATTTAAGGCAGGACTTGCATTAACAGTAAAAAAACTTACATTATTACCTTGGCTTGTTTGAATCGCGGTTACATTTAGATCTTGAGTATATTCATTTGTATAGTTGTCGTTCATTGTAGCTAGATTATCTCTAAAAAAATCACGCATACCATATTCAGATATTTCAGTTATACCATTTCCAGACAATCTTAATACTGCATTTCTATTTCTATCAACAAAGTACTTTCTAAAAGCATATACAGAAAAAGACTCTGGATTTTTACTTATACCGTACTCACCAGCATAAGGTATTATTTCTCCTAATACTTGTCTTTGACTAGTAACACTACCACCGCCCTCAGCATTATATATAGCATTTTTATCTATTAAAGCTCTGCTACATTTATTCTCTTGTAAAACAACTATGTCATTTTCATCAGCAAATATTTTCTGTATAGAGCCATATTGAGGATTTGCAGATCTTGTTAAGTTAGTTCCTACAGGAAACTCATTAGTTCTATTTGTGCCTGTTCTAGAATTAAATACACCTGAATATATTATAGTGTTAAATCTATGCTGTTGTAATGGCTCGTCTTCATCTAAGTAAGCTCTTACACCATAAGACATTGAATTGTTATTAAAACCTCCTCTAATGTACATTTCTTCAATATAGAAGTTTTGTGGACTTACAGATTCAGTAGCGCTAACAGTAGATGATCCATCTGTAGTAAAACCAGGATTAACTGTTAATGGTGGAGCAAACACATTGTTAAGTGGCCACGTGCCTAAATTAGCAGCTGATCCAGCACCGCCTGGTACTGCATCTGATGTTCCTGTCTGCTTCACTGGTTGAGGCGTTAAAATTCTTTTATTCCAAATAGAATTATAGTAATCTACTTCTATTAACGGTAGTTTGTTTGCCATAATATATAATCACTTGTTTTATTGAATAATTTACTAGGTTTCTTGTAGTCTTAATTTAAATCTAGAAATTGCACTTGTTAACCCATTGCCATTTTGATCTGTAGCTCTTATTTCTACCTCTATGTTGCCCGATACATACTCTTCACTAAACTTACCAACGAACAGGTTACAAGAATCTTGCTGTACAACTAGACTTAACGATAAACCTTCTATTGTGCTTGCTAATAAAAAATCAGTACTTCCAAACATATCTTCATTTTTAACAAATAAATCCCAAGCAACACCTGTGCTAGAATTAGAATTGCTAGTATTACCACCGTTTGTTGCTGCAGTTCTAGTTGTGTTAGAACCATCAGCATTACTCCAGTTTGTAGGTCCTGGAGCTACAGGTGCTCCCGTTCCTAGTTTTGTTGTTACATAATAAACAGTACTTGCCGCGTTTACTCTGCTAATATTAAACACTGGTGCTGCATTTGTTACAAAAGTAGATACATTAATATTGTACGGTACTGGTAGTATTCCAAATTGTAAATAGTTAAAAGTAATATTAAAATTAACATTATCTAAATTAGCATCACCTGAGCTATACATTGGGTTTGTAGCTGTTGGCTTTAATAAATAAACACTATTAGCTTGCTCACTTGCAACCGCAGATTGTGTTACGGTAAATGGAGATTGACTTATTGAAGTTCCATTTTGATAAATAGCTGTGCTAACAGCAAAGTCTATAGCGTTTGCGTAGGTTATTAAAACGCCATTTTGATCTACTAATTGAAACTTAGCTATAGTAGCACCAGCAGAATATTGTAAAGATTCACTGAAACTTACAGTACCTAAAGGAGCTGTACCAGTACCACCACCACTTGATGGATATGTTACAAACTGCGTTGGTACTGTTAAATTATCTCTTATTAAAGTGTTTAATTCTTTTACAGTTCCAGATGTACTTGTTTCATAATATATCTCTATATTGCTTATCGTAGGATTAGTTTCATATATCGCAGGTAAAAACTCTGTTTGAGAAGAAGGTTTTGCATTTTGAGAATCTGAACCTATGTTAAAAGAATTTTGTATTATTGCTGTAGGTGGGTCTGTATCCGCATTGTATAAACCATTGTAGCTACCTCTTTTAAATAAGTTCTCAAAATTACCTATAGACTGTACTTTCATGGTTTGCAATCCTGGAAATACAGGACCTGAAGAAGTGGTAGAAGAGCCAAAGTAAGGTGCATCTACAACAAAAGAACTGTTTAGTTCACCTACTCTAGGTATTAATCTTACATTACTAGTAGAATACTGCTGTTGTACAGGAGTTGTTTCCATTAAAGCAGGTGGAACCTTATTAGCGTTATCAGTTAATAAAGTAGTAACATTTAAAACACCAGAGCTAGACTCTGTACTAAATACAGAATCTGCAGCCGCTTCTGTAGCTTTAGCTGATTCTGTTAATTCAAATTGAGTATAGTTTAATACATTATTTATAAAATATGTTTTACCACCAGGTGTAACAATTTTCATACCTTCTAAAAGTGGAAAAGTTAAGTATTCAATAGTTCCTATAGGATCTACAGTAACAATTTTACTACCACTAACAAAACTACATGTTAAATTAAACGGCTTAATAACTGGTGTTCCATTTAGTAAACTAGGTAAATAAACATTAAAATAATCTTGTTCTAATTGTTTCACTACAACTTTATAACTATACCAACCAGTAGCATTACCAGCCCTAATAAAATCTAAAGGTAAACCTGGAGGTCCTGGCGCATCACTACCAGCTAAAGTATTACCGTTAGAGTCTACTATTCCGTATCTATTTTTAGTACTAAAAGGATATGGTGCAATAGCCCACTGTATTACAGCTTGTTTTTTTACACCGCCTACAGTATAAGTCACTGTATCTCCTGGCGCAATACTATCATTTGCACCGCCAGTTGCTATTTCAATATAAGTATAGTCTGCTGCTATTGTACTTAATGTAGTTGAAGTTAAAGGATCTTCGTATAAACCTGGATAACCACTTGCGTAATTTATAGTTCTAGGTATTTGTTCTGTAAATAAAACTTTTAATGAATCACCTGGCCAGTTAACAATACCAGAATTAACTACATTTTTACTAGCTGGACTAGCTGTTAAAGGTGTCATTACCGACGGTAAATAACCATGAAATAGTGTTGATCCATAAAAAGTTTGTGGATCATCAGCAAATGTACCTGATGCTAAAGTAAAGTTAGTATCAGAGAAACTTGATAATATAACATCAGATGATCTACCATATCTATCTTGTAGTATTAAACCTACTTGGTAAGTTCTGTTTTGCTTTAAACTATGATTAGGATATGCTACATTACTAAACTTACCAGGTAAATTATTGCTTATTGTATTTGACTGATTTTGTGAAGTACTGCCTGGTGTTAGTTTTCTACCAGCTGAAACATAATAAGCTAAACTTTCAGGTGAAGTATGTCTATTGAAGTAGTTAGCTAATAAAACTCTATTGCCTGACGATGTTAATGATTTAGCTCTGACAGGTACGTTATCGTATACTCTAGTAGTTTCAGAAGATTTAAGAGTTTTTATAGGTTGCTTAGACTGGTATATATATTCTAAAAAATTAGTTGAGTTAGAAGTTATAGATGTATCATTTACATCTATTGTTTCAGCAATTTTAATACTTAAACCCATAGACTCTTTATATAGTATGTCTATTTCTTTTACTTTTAAATTAGTAGCTAAAGTGTTTATGTTGTATTCACAAGGTATTCTTAGTTTAACTTCAGTAATTTCATTTTCCATAAAATCTACTATAGTGTTTTGACCTGCAGTATTTTCTTGTGGAACATAATTATTATCATCTGTACCTGTGCTTTTTTGCTTGTTAATATCTTTTAAAAAATACCCTTTTTGTTTTGGAATAAAAACTTCTTGAGTAAAAGGAGCTATAACAGAATATTGTCCATCGTCATATCTAAACCTATATGAAAATCTTACAAACTTATCTTCTAAAAATTTTTGATCTCCTGGAAAGTTGTAATTATAATACTTGTTAGGCCAATGAACTGTTACAATGTCACCTGATGAAAATATTTGATTAGCACTTATAGGTGTTAAAGTACCTCCAACAAATCCGCTAAGCTCGTTAACCACAAAACCTTTAGTCGCCGCTGCGGGATCTAAAACGTCTGTTATTACATAGTACTTATTAGGGTTTAAACTAGGGTGTGTTATTCTAGGAAAGCCTATAGCTGCTGTGCCAGTGTTTTTAGGGAAATGATTTGCTATTTGAAACGCTTCCCAATTACCACCACCTGTAACTTTTTCTAAGTAATTATAAGGTGATCGTGTACCATATTTATATAATGCTTGTGCATAGTCATAATTTCCAGTAGCACCGGTAGTATATACATATCCACCTGAGCTAGAGCTAACACTATCAAGTTTAAGTTTAACTTGATCTTCTCTTAACCACGGAGATGATACATCTTTCGATGTTTGATCTACAAAATAAACCGTGTAGTTAAACGTGGCTCCATCAGGATCTGTTTGTGTAGTTACTTGAGCGCTTATATCTCTATCAATAAATACCGCTAAAGCATTCCCACCT
>Ga0098037_1001175_pt1 | contig 12152 bp, 29 predicted proteins | sample 5_EtaG_FD_75050 | JGI IMG/M metagenome (GOLD analysis project Ga0098037, IMG submission 75050) | Marine viral communities from the Subarctic Pacific Ocean - 5_ETSP_OMZ_AT15132 metaG | ecosystem: Environmental > Aquatic > Marine > Oceanic | place: Pacific Ocean | collected 2015-01-08 | reverse complement strand
TTTGTACTCATCTTCCTGGCGGAAGAACTTTATACGCTCGTTTACTTCGACGTATTGTTTGCCACGTATGTTCGTGGTCTTAAACTTGTAATTAGACATGAATTAAATTAAATTAGGGGGTTACAAATATAATCAATCGCTCGGTTAAAAGCAAATTAAAAACCATATTCACGTGCATCCTCATACAGATTATGCATAGATTTTTCAAATTGTTTTGGTGTTTGGTGAGTGTTACGACACACCCTCATAAACCTGTTAATCAGGTGTATAGCATCCAAGTGTTCACTCTTTACTTTAGGTGGATCGTCGTACATTTTTTCTATTGTTTTACTCATAGCTTATTGTTTTTTATTAGGTTAAAACCCATAGTTTTCACACTGTTTGCGGAATACATCCATAGAGTTTATAAAATTAAAATGTTTCACTGAATTGCTTTTGTTATGTCTGTGCTTATCGTAAGCGTTGACAAATAAACTAATTAAGTGCAAAGCATCAAGGTGCTCTGGTTTTAATTGTCTGGAGGGGTATGTAATGTGTTCTTTACTCATCTTTATTGTTTTGATTTGTTAGGTAAATAGCGGCTATTATGTAGAATAGAGCTATCGGTATTAGTGTTGTCATGTTAGTTGTATTAAATTTTGTATGAGCGAGAGGAATCGAACCTCTCTGCTAAACCAAATCAAAAGCAGTCGGTCTGTGCTTAAAAAATCATAAAAAGCACGTAAAGGACATCACACCTTTATCAGGAACTGACCGAATCCAGACGCTCACATATATATTACACCCAATCTTTATCTTCGTTCATATCATTCCAGTAACCACCAGCACAGTCTTTAGAGCAAAACTGTCCTTGTTTTTCTACTTGGTATGTATCACAGTATTCACATAGGTATGTTTCTTCTTCATTCTCCATCTTTATTTTCTTTTAGTTTATTTATTTCTCTTTGTAAATTCTCTGCCATTATGCGCCATGACATAGCTGCTTTGAGTAAGCTAGTTTTAGTGTTAGCTTTCAAAGCTGACTTAACTTGATCTTTAGACCAGTGTTCTAGTGGGTTAAATTCTTTTTCCATTGTTATATGTTTTAATAAATTCTACTACTTCTTTATGCACTCCACTTATGTCGCAGTCAAGCACATTAAACTTTAACTCATCATCGTCGTAATGAATCCAATCTATATCTATTGATGTGAGCACCTGACGTACTACAGGCATTAACCAGTCCCATGAGGAATCGTATAACAAACACGACTCGTGTACTATTTGGTAGCCGTAGTCTTTGTCCATGTCTACGAGATAGCCATCTACCCCGTCTTCCTCCAGCCCCATGAATAGCGCTATTAGTTTGTTGTCTTTATCATTCATGATTTCTTATTTGATTTAATTGTCTGCCTATGTCGAGGATGTTCTCACCCTCAGCCATACTTAGTTGGTAGTACTGCCTCCATGCATCACATGAGAGGAAGTTGTTGAACCAATCAAGGTACATATCTTCTATTTGCGTGTTAGTGTAGTTCATTTTATTTTTCTTTTGCATGTGAATGTCCTGCACACACCTCATTAATAAAGGCGAATATCTCTTGCGTAACCCACTCGGATTGCATTGTCTTATCTAATATCTCTTGTGCGTCTTCGTCAGTACACTCGTAGTTCTGCTTCACATCATCTACGTGCCACAGATTATTAGTGTAAAATCCTCTCGATGCTAACTCATCACGAAGGTCGTTTGAGTCCATGTCTTTTAACTTGATCATTTTGTTTTGGTTTATTTGATTCATCCACGTCCATTCTGGTTTTATCATTTTGATTTGGTATTATAAGCATCTCCGCAAATTCTTGCATATTAAATGACGCGAAGCCTGATTGTGTTTTTGGTTTACGTTTACTCATTGGTCTGTCCTTCATATCTATTAAAATTACTTACTATTATCTCGCACATACTTCTCATTTGCTTCTGATGTTGTGATTGAGTACCTAGTGTAGTACCATCAAAGTGTGTAAGCAAGTCCTCTTGCACTCGCTCTCTTAGTTCTCGTAGTTGATGTATTGTCATAATGTTTTATATTCTTCTATTATTTGTTGCGCTTTGTCTACCGCATAGCTACGCTGTTGTGTCATCGTACCGCATACTTGTGGTGTAGGTAACTTCATGTACTTAAACTTATCTGTCTTAATAGTGTAGTACTTTTCTCTTCGTTGGATAGCACTTGCTATCTGCTTAGTGTGGTAAATTTCTTGTTGTAGTGTCATGATGTTATTGTATTTTAATAGGTTTTTATTGATTTAAATATCTATTATTTATTGATTTAATTTCTTGCTCGTAGTCTTTGTAAAGGTCAGAGCATACCTTCCCATAGTCGTCATCGCCTTGATTGTCTCGGTAGTGAGATGCTAGTTCATCTAGCCATTGCTCTCCAGCTCTGTACTTTGCTGAATGGTATCTAGCATCAATAATTTGTTCTGCTAGTTGCTCTCGTGTATAGTCTTGATTGACGATGTAGTCAATGCTTGATTGTTTAAATCTTTTCATGATGTATATTTTATTAGTTTATTCAAATTCTAAGTCTACGTTATCTAACCTACCCTCGCAGTAGTCCACCGCCTCATCAAGTGTGAGTGTAGCAGTTATCCACCCCTCTGTAAAGCTATGCACCTCAAACTCATTGTCTGAGTTTTTGTATAGCTCTTTTGTTGAGCGTAGTATCCCGTTAGAGAATACCACGTCTTTCATTTCACCTGCCTTCATAGACGTTAGTTGTTCTCGTGTACTCATGTTTTATTGGTTTTTGATAATTGTATTAATTCCTAATTGTTGAGCAGAATAATTTATATGTTTCTGCGTGGTTACCGACCACCAACCGAGTTGATGTAGTTCGTTGCCTTTTACCTCCGCCACCTTAGTTTCATAGCTGTAAACGTACGGGTGTTCGTATCTCAAATTCTTTATGTATTTGTTGAATTTCATTATTTCTATGTGTTAGATTTTCTACCCCATAACATATTGCGTGGCATCTCATCGAATACTACCATGCTATCTTTTTCACTGGGTGCGTTTTGTACTAAGGTCATTGCCTCTTCTCTTGTTAGGTTTGTGAATAAGATATCTTTCTCGTAGTTATCTCTGTGTACTCTGTATACTGCGTAATCTTTCATGATATTAAATTTCTAAATGTAATTGTGCTTGTAAACAAAACGAATCGGAAACCATATCTATTGCCTCTGAATCGTTAATGTTTGTGAAATATATATATGCTAATTCTAGCTCTTCGATCGTAAAGTCGATGAAGGGATTGTATTTTAATTTACCTTTCATATGTCTGTGTTTATGATGTTAAACTCTGCGCCCATATCCAGCATTGCTTGTTGCATTGCTAAGTCAAACGCCATGTCTGTTGATGATAGTGAGCCGTTCGCCTCTATCGGTGTTGTGATGTTGTTGTTCATAATGTATGGTTTTATATTTGTGTTAAATTAACAGTATAATGATGTTGGTATATTCTCTTGTAGCTCTCGTATCTTTTCGATGTGCTTGAACCATGTGTTTGTAGTCTCCGCTTCCTCTACCACACCTTCCCAATCTTTTTCGTTCATACATTCGTGCATGGACTCTCGTAATCCTTGTAGTTGATACAGCATCTCGTCGTTGTAGTCATACCCTCCGTATTCGTGGAAGATATCATAACATTTTCCAATGAGTTTGTTTACTCTTTCTTTGTGTATATTCATGATGGTTTTATATTCTAGGTAAAAAGTGTTCGTCTTCCTGATTCAATCCGCTGATGTCGTGCGCTAAGTCAAACAGCCTCAACGTGTCTTTGTGTGATTCTACGGCTACCCTATGCGCCCATTTCTCGTTCTCCGCACAAACCTTAATTATGGTGTGTAGGTACTTTTTGAAAAGTTCGGGGTGTCTCTCTTGGATAATGTCGATTGTCTTAATTGTTGCCTTGTTCATGATGTTATTGTTTTTATTTATATCTAAAATCTTTCTTAAAATACATTGTGGTTGGTAAGCCTTTCTCATTTGACTCAAGACCAACGATGTAGTAAACACCTACATGCTTAGACTTAAAAACCTTTAGCTCATCTGTACTTAGGTTAAGTGCTATAGCACACTCTAATACTGCTGTACCCATGTGATACATGTGATCAGACAATTGCTGTTTTGTAAACTTAGGTGCTTTTTTCATGATGTTATTGTTTTTATTTATATTCTGTTGTATTACTTGCATTGAAGGTCACACGCTCTCTCTTTCCAAGCGTCACGTTCGATTGTTAAGTTCGTGATGTTTTTCTCCATTGAATCAGCGTCAGATAATAGTCTTTTTACTACTGCTTGCAGGTCTCTAACCTGCTTTTCTAAACCTCTTGTGTGTTGAAACTTCTGTGTGTCAGTCATAATGTTATATATTAAAATTTAGGGCACGGCTTTAGCCGCTACCCGTTATTATCGTTGTGTTCTCCAACTATCCGATGTATTCCAATCGGCTCGTATGTTGTCAGTCCTTATGCTCTCAGGCTCAAGTTCCTCGCCCTTCGCTCATCTTTTCTCTGCATTGCGTCTGAGTATCTAACGTGTATTGCATCCGTGATATTGTGCGCCCTGTTCGATTTCTGACCTTTGCTACTGCTGTAAGTTTTGTTAGAGTACTCACGTCTGTAACGTTTGTCATGTAGTATACTACTCTTGATTGTGATGTTCATTATTTCTATTGATTTGTTTCCTGTTGCTAAGATGGGGGCATCACTTTCACAATACCAAATTAAAAGTGTTAACGAATGTTAAAATTATTTTAACACTTCCAATGATGTGTGCACGCACCCGCACGCACGTATAGGCAAAGAAGAACAGACTACCAAACGAATACTGTTAACAGATGTTAAATTTTGCGAGGTTGCAACATCTCGACTTTTTAATACTATGCTACCAGCGAAGGGGGCAAAGGGCTTAAACACCCCTTAAAACGATTCGGTGTTAAAATATGTTAATAGATTTGGATGGTAACTAAATACGTTGTATCACGCACGTACGCACGGGCAAGGGGACAGATGAACGGGGAGGAGTGGGACACCATAGGAGGGAGGGAGTAGGTATGTAGTAAATAGGTAGGGGGATTGTTCGGGGTTGAGTTACAACACGTTAACAAAACGAGCGTGAACCTGTACTTAAGTCAACACATGCTAAGTACTTGATTGTTAATGCTGTACCAAAAAGCTAAAAAGTATGCGCAAATTACGAAAAAAGCTAGGGGAGGGGGTTCGATATATCCGTTTTGGTTTTGAAATCGTAGCGTCGTATAATATATATAATCCCCACACTCTATATTTCTGGCATTTTTTTCAAATTGACTCCAGATCTGCCAAAAATCACCGTATTTTAAACTCAAAAAAAACCACTGTGTCAGCTTATATGCGTTTATCCTGTTTATTTACAGCATTTTAGAGGCTGTCTCTTAAACCTTTACTTTACTCTTGACTTTTAAAGAAATAGTTTATACCTTTACGGCATCTGCTGTTCAGTAAAACAAAATAAGCATTATAGATGGTTTTTTTGTATGTACTTAATAGTCTGTTATTAGTTTAAACGCAAGAATAGTTGTACCTTGAAGTTAAATAGATCATATAGAAGCGGGATGGTTGTTAAGGAACCACATAAAGACCCGCCGAAGGGTTATAAGTATACCGAGAACGGAGACTTAGTTCCTATTGACTGGAAGGAGTTCCATGAGGAGAATGGTTTGGACATGGAAGATCTTATGAGGGGGGTTTCACAAGCGGAGAGTGCTGGTGGGGAATTAATGATGAACCCCTATAGTTCTGCAACGGGGGAATATGGACAGCTTTATAACGAGATTAAAGACTTACCGTTTATGCAAGGTGTAACTAGAGATCAGTTTGCTGATAATAGAGATCTTCAAAAGAAGGTGTTTCAAATGCGGGTTGATGGTAACTTACCAAACGTACCTTCATTAGAGAAGAATGCATATGACTTAACAGATGAGTATGCTACTCAGCTGGGAGATGCTTGGAACTATACTTTAGATGAGGTGGCTGCTATAAGCAATTATTTAGGTAGGCAAGGTGCTAGAAACTACTTTGCATCAGTAAGAGATAATACAGAGTATAAACCTGCTGGGGTTAATAAACCAGTAGAAGAGTATTTAGAGATATATAGGGGAGGAAGGGACTCAAGGTAATAAGTAAAAACCCTTATATTTGTAGTATGGTAACCGCATATACAGACGAATACGGCAGAGAATACTATAAGGATCCCAACACAGGGAAAAGAATAGGTAAAGACGAGGCTTATTCTAAAGCGGGTACTACTATAGACGCTGAAACTGGTAGGAGTAAAGATATAGGGGACTCAGGCAAAAGGACGTCGGTTGGAATGTTTGGGGTAAAAGGAGATTTAGCTTCTGCTAAATACGATGTAGGTACTGCGGCTTCTAGAGCTATGTTTAAAGAGGAGGCAGGTATTGGACTTGACCAAGAGTTAAAGGGGAAGAAGTTTAGACAAACTAGGAGAAGGCTAGCTAAACAACAAAGGAAGAGAGAAAGAATAGATAAGAGAGCTTCGAGGATTCAGCAAAGAGCTGCTGGTAAGAAGGGTAAAGGTGCGGCCCAGTCAAGACTCCGAAAAAAAGCAGATAGAGTAAGGGATAAGTATGAAGGCCCTCGTTTAGAAGATTTCGATAAAGCTTCACAGTTTTATGAGTACGAGCGTATGGAAGATTACGCTAGAGCTTCAAAAAAACAGGAAGCCTCTAACATAGCGGCCAAAGCTATTGAGACTGCAGGTAAGGCTATTATGGGGAAAGGTGCTAAACAAGGTCTTGACGCTATAAGAGGCGCTAAAGCGTTAAAAAACGTAGATGAGATATCTAAAATAGATGAAGGTGCTAGAACTGCTAAACAAGCTAGGCAGCTTTCAAGATCTCAAGGCTTAATAACCAAACAAGCTGGAAAAGCTGCAGATAAAGTTGCTAAAAAAGCAATTAAAGAAGGTGTTGAAGGTTTAATAGATTCCCCAGTTACGGATACTGTAATAGACGCTACAGCTGATGCAACTAAAGACATGTCGTTTAAAGAATTGTTTGGGGCGGGTAAAGATGCATTTAAAGCTGGGGATGTTAAAGGAATGTTTAACGTTGGTAAGCAATTTTATGATAAATCTAAACCATTTATACAAGCCGCACAATCAATAGGAGGTATAGCAAGTGCTGGGGGAGGAGCAGGACAGCCTCAAGGTTCTCCAACGATTCCTGCTCAAATGCCTATGCAATCACCCATGATGGCAAATGTATCTAGCACAGGATATACACCTTCTGGCGCTGCTCCTGCTGCAAGCTTACAAATTCCCCAGAGCCTTTCTGGAATGTCTGCAAGCATGCCGTCTACTCAGATGCAGGGGATGGCAGGAGTTATAGGAGCAACCCCTGAGGGTAATTATGATTTAAGTACCTTTGTGAATCCAACCAGTATGCAAAACTTATATGCAGAACAAGGGGGTAGAGTAAAAATAAAAACGAATTACCCAAAACAAGGGGGTAGAACAAAAAGAGTATAATGGCAAGTTTAAAAGTAAAAATAACAGAGGATCTTGTAATTAATGGTCAGACCATAAATGGGGAAACTACTGTTACATACACTGTAAGTGATGTATATAGAAGGATAATTTCTGCAACCACTACAGAACAAACTGTACTGTTGTTTGGTGCTGCAGTTGCAGCTGGACAATTAAAAGATGGTGATCTTAAGTACTTGCGTATTACTAATCTCGATCAAACTAATTTTGTAACTATAAGAGTTATTGCCGATGCAGAGGCTTACTTTATTAAACTACCGCCTGAGTCTAGCTGGATGCTTTGCGATGACGAAATGGAGGCTAATGGAGACGGTGTTGCTTTTAGCTCTTTTGAAACAATATCTCAAATAACTATAGACGCAAGTACTCAAACTTGCGACTGTGAAATCTATGCTGCTACAGCTTAATAAAAAAAACATGAAAGTTAATAGACATAACAAGATGTATGCCTTAGGGGGGATGCTTAAGAAATTTATGATGGGTGGTAAGATGTATGAGCACGGTGGGCAATACCATGATGCAAATGGAAACCCCACTAATGAGAAAGGCGAACGTATACCAGATGACTCTACTATAAGGCCCGCATCAAGATTAGAAAGAGCAGGTGGGCTTGCGGGAGATGACGGAAGCGGACTCACATGGAGAAACAGAGGTAAAACCACAAATGAAACCTCAGATACAGGTAGCACTATAGCTACTGGTGATCAAAAGGCTTTAATGAGCGATAGCGATGCAGCAGCAGGAACTATAGCTTCTTTTAATACAGAGGCGGTTTCTCCAGACATGTCTCAAGAGCAGTTCGAGAAAGCTATGCAGTCTCCGTTTGTTGCTGAGCAGTTTAAAGGACAAGACATTCAAAACCCACAACAGCTTTCGGACGCTTATAAAAGCTTTAAAAACAGGGCAACTAATGCTATTAGAGAGAACACGCCAGCTGTTGCAAACGCAGCAAGAGAGTTTGCAAACACTAACGATAACTTTAAAATAAAGTTGGACAAACTTTCTAAAGATTTAGGTAGGGAGCCAACGGATCAGGATATAGCTGATATGATGGTCACTATGAATACTGATGGTTTATTCGGTGATTTACATGGTGCAGTTGTTAGTCAGTTCTTATCTAAAAATCAATTAAACGCATATACTATTCCTGATGGACCTTTGGTATCAGACCAATATGGCAATGTTATAAGTGAGTTTACCGTTGAGGGTCAGAATGTAAAATCAGGCGGTCAGATTTATACTAGCTTCAACGACGCTGGTATAAACGATAATGAAGGAATGAGAAAGTATTTTCGAGATGCAACAGAGGCTGGTGTAGATCTAACAGAAGGAACTGCAGCTACAGAAAAATTTATGGAAGAATGGTTTAAGGATCCAGAAAATGAACAATATATTTTTCTGGGTAAAAATATTCGGCAATCCGCGATAGGAAGAGGTGGTCAAGGTGTTGCAGGATTATACAACTTAATGATGGAGGGGCAAAGAGATTCTTTAAAACCTGTAACAGAAAACAGAAGAGCAATCAATGACAGGGCCGAAGAACGCAGAAGGATTGAAGGACAGATTCAAAGGCTCATTGGCGACGTAAACAGAAGAAACCCTAGATCAGAAAAAGCTATAGAGCAGAGAAAAGAAATTGCTGCGTTAAGGGAACAATTAAAGTCTATTGTAAACCCCAACGCTCAAGAAATGGCTATGGGTGGTAAATTCAAGGTTCTTAAATCAGGTACTGGCGCAATTGGAGCTTTAGAAGGTTTGTTTAAAAGATGAAGATTTTAAAAAGATATGATGAAGGCGGTAAGTTCTCTCTAAAAGATCTTATAGCGGCTTACAAAGACACTAAACCTGAAAGAAGTAAAATATCATGGGAGCGTGATGAGCTTGGGCTTACTGAAGGTAATGCAGCAGGAGATTATGTAACAACATTTCTTAAAAATTTAACACCAGAAGAACAGGATAAATTGCTGAAAAGTGGAGATATAGATAAGGTTACAGAAAGACGAAATTTTATTACTGACAGTAAAAACTCTCGCGGCGCATCCCCTACTGGAGGCGGAGGTGTTACCATTCTAAAAGGAGAAGGTTTAAGGAGAAAATACAAGGGAACCGATGAGGGCGGTATAGAATTATCTACCAGAAAAGGTACAATAAATCCTTTTAAAAGGTTAAAGGATGCTCTTCAATCACTCAAACCGCAACCTAAAAAATACGCCAACCCTCGATTCCTGTAGGCCTATTCAAATTCCCAGCCTAGGTAGGGCTCGTCAGTCCAGCAGTTGTACATGTATGTGTCTTTTCCAGCTATGCTTACCCCGCAGTGCTTTTGACCAACCCCAAGCTTAATGTTTCTGTTTATACCTAGGCTTCTGCTGTTAGTCTGCTCGAAGCCATTATCAATATTAGCAGCTGTAGCGCCTAACAACTCGCCCGTTTCTTTATTGCGAGCATATACGTGGTATATACCAAAGCCATTTCCCTCAAACGTCATAATAATTTGACCGTCATGCTTAGCGGTTTGTGCTCTATTGCTTTTTATTGATTTAGCAATAAACTCATCGTCAATTACTGGATCGTATATAAATGAGTAGTGCACTCTTTCATCGTAAGGAGTTTTCCAGTAGTACGTCTGATCGCAATCTGTACAGTTAGGATCATGAGGCCCATCGTACATAGGATCTTTCCAAACTTCCCACATAATTAAAGACCTGTCAACTCCACCTTGATTGAAAGCACAGCTTATAACTACAGTTTTACCTCTTGTTGGTTCGTCTTGCGCATTTACTGTTATGGCTAGTAAAGCTGCGGCTGATAAAAATAAATTTCTCATAACATATTAAATTAAAGGTTAAAAAATCAAGTCGTATATTTGACTTACTGACTACAATAAAAAACAAATAATTGACAATTCCAAGTAAAAGTGTTAAAAAAATGTTAAAAACTTGAAAAAGTTTTATTTTAACCCAGTACGGAAAAGAAAAGATCACGTTCTAGAAGCTGAGAAAATCAGACTAAACAAACTCAAAAATGAAATTAGAAGTAATAAGGTTCAACAAAGGAGTGGACTCAACAAACGGAATACTATTTGATATAACAAATGAAAGAAAATTTTTATGCTATACTCTCGAAGATGAGAGCCGCACTGAAAAAGTGTGGGGAGAAACTTGTATACCTGAAGGAGAGTATTGTGTCGGTTTTAGGACAGTGGGCGGACACCATGCTAAGTACTCTAAAAGGTTTGCTGACATCCATACGGGGATGCTTCACGTACTTGATGTACCTAATTTTAAATACATTCTTATTCATTGCGGCAATACTGACGAAGATACTGCGGGATGTTTACTCTTGGGCGACTCGCAAGAAAACAACAACATTAAAGAAAACGGTTTCATCGGACGCTCCACACAAGCGTACTTCAGGGTCTACCCGCAAATCGCAAAAGCGCTCGAAGAAGGCGAAGAAGTAACAATTACTTACAGAGATTTTGCTGAGTGCTTGGTGTTAGACCCAAACTTTGTTTCTCTTGAAGGAGAGGCTTAAACACATTAATCTAACTCCCTATAAAAAGACTGAACTAAAAGCCTTGCTTTTTGTGTTAAGGCATACCTAACTCTATAGTTCATTTTTAACTCATCTCGAAACAAGTGGTCTTCATAATTTTGTGAAGGAGTTAGTTTGTCGAAGTGTTTATATATATACCCTTCTTTTACTAAAGGGTATATTACTCTTTCTGCTATATGTTTTCTAGAGTACTCATATTCTTTTGATGCATGGTCTATGGTCCAAAATTCTAAGTCATAAGCCCAAAGCATAAAAAACAATTCTTTCTCAAAAATATCATACCTTTTACAAAACCTTAAAAGTTTAGTTCTAAGATGTTTAAGGAAGTTTCTTTTTACGTACCTTTGATTTAGTCTAGAACTTTCCCTAAAAAGTTTTTTTTTAGCTACTTTGCTTTTTGGCATTTAAATGAGATTACTTCGTAAAGATATGGAAGAACAGGCATTTTTCTTAGAGATCCAAAGATTATCTATGGAATTAGATGCTATTGTTGATATGTACGGTATGCGAGATAGGGTTGCTTCTATTATGGTTACAGGCCTAATAGATGAAGACATAATGGGGAACTCTAGATTAAAAGCTATATATAGCTACAGTATTGACTCAAAAGAAGAATTAGATAGTATATTACAATTTATAAATAGCACTTGGTATGATCCAGATGAAGGCGGCTTAATAGAAGAAGATGGATATAAAGACATTGACGATCTGTTAGATGGCACTGGTGTTGAATTAGAAGATTAAAATGGAAGGACTTATTAGAAAAATTATAATCGGGGAAGACCCGAAAAACGCTATGGCTTACTACGTAGGTATGAGAGCTGGGCGAGGCGAGGTAAGCACCATTGTTCTTGATGACAGGCATCTTGTTAAGTACGGAAAACAAAGGTATTTAGTTTATATGCAAAGCGAAGACGATTCTCAAGTTCTTTGGAAATCTGTTGATTCTATGCCTTGTATAATTGAATACGACTGTAATTTTTAAAATGGTAAGAAAAGAGCTATA
>Ga0098037_1001172_pt1 | contig 12179 bp, 22 predicted proteins | sample 5_EtaG_FD_75050 | JGI IMG/M metagenome (GOLD analysis project Ga0098037, IMG submission 75050) | Marine viral communities from the Subarctic Pacific Ocean - 5_ETSP_OMZ_AT15132 metaG | ecosystem: Environmental > Aquatic > Marine > Oceanic | place: Pacific Ocean | collected 2015-01-08 | reverse complement strand
AGCCAAAATACTGTAGGTTTAATAGAGGCGGAAGCCACATTTTAAAATATAAACATATGTTTGTTAGTAAAAAAGTAAAGCAAGATAGATTAGATACGTGCAAAAAGTGCGATTTTTATAGAAACTTCTTAATGTTAAGATATCCTAAGTGGGATAAAGGAGCAAGATGTGCTAAATGCACTTGCTTTTTAGATGCAAAAGCATCATTAACTAAAAGGTATAAAGGAGAATGTCCTTTACACAAATGGGAAGAATAATATAAACTAATATTTATGAGTGTTGAAGCTATAGCTAATAAAATAGAACAAGAAAAAAAAGAAAAAATAATAGATGCTGTAAAAACTAACAGAAAACATATGGAGTCTGTTGGTAAGTATCACCCTGACGGTTTAACTTTCTTGTTTCAAGAATGGCATAGACATTTTCCACAAATAAAACAAAGAATGGGCTGTATAGGGTGTAGAGAAGCAGTTACAATGTTTTGGGAAGATGTAAACAGATTTTGGGAATCTAATAATTAATATGGCGTCAAGACAAAATAAAGTAGATGTTGTTTATGATTATATAGATTTAGCTGAAAAGGAAATTATTAAAAGATGGCACGACCCAACAACTAAAGACATATTAAGACATCTAATAGAAAAAGGCATAGTAGAGCCTAAGCGGTTAAGAAACTATATGATAATATATGATTTTGATTGTATGCTCAGAACTAATGAGGGTAATAGAACTTATACTTTTATGGACTTATCTATTAAATATAATATTTCTGAAAGGCAAGCACAAAGTATAGTTTATAAAGAAAGAAAAAAAGAATCTGCTTCTGAAAATATTACATACTAAAATTTTTTCCTAAAACTGCGCAACTTTTTGAAAACTAAAAAATAGTTTTGCGTCTATGAATAAAAATTGGTATAACATTAAAGCAGAAGCGTCTAACAAGTCTGCAGACGTTTACATTTTTGATGAAATAGGTACTTTTGGCTTAACAGCTCAAAGCTTCATTGAAGAAATTAAATCATACAAAGATACTCCAATGAGCTTACACATTAATTGTGTAGGTGGTGATGTGTTTGAAGGTATGGCAATCTACAATGTTCTTAAAAAAAGAACAGCAAAAACAACAGTATATATAGAAGGAATAGCTGCAAGTATGGGAAGTGTAATTGCATTAGCAGGTGATGAGGTCGTTATGGCTGAAAATTCACTATTTATGATACACAATGCTTGGGGTGGAGCCATGGGTGAGGCAACTGAAATAAGAAAGACTGCTGCATTATTAGATAAAATAAGCGGTGAAATTGCTGACATCTATACTAAAAAAACTAATCTACCTTATAACAGGGTAAAAGAAATGATGGACGAGGAAACTTGGTTAAGCGCTGATGAAGCTTTTAATTTAGGATTTATTGACTCTATCTCTGACGCTATTAAAGTAGCGGCTAAATATGACGTTTCTAAGTTTAAAAATATTACAGACAAGGAAATTCAAAATAAACTAAGTGTTAATTTAAAAAGTAAAAAAATGACCGAAGAATTGAAAAATTGGTTTAACGCTAAAGTTGAAGAAATTATTACTAAAGTAAAAGCTAGTAATGAGTCTGAAACTGAAGATGTTAAAGAGGTAGAGGTAATGATGGCTGACGAAAAAGAAGTTTCTGAGAAACTTACAGGATTTGAAGCTAAAGTTACTGAACTAGATAGTTTTGTTGCTGAATTAGTAGGAGAAAAAGAAACTCTTACTCAGGAAGTAGAAAGACTAAATGCTTTATTAAGTAAAGCAGATGCTAAAGGTACTGAACTATCAACTGATGGTGACCCTGTAGTTATTGACAACAAGGTAGAAGATAAAGAAAGCAAATTCTTTTCTGCTTTAGCAGCAAAATTAAAATAAATATAAATAAATAAAAAATTAAAAAATGGCAAATATAGCTTTAGACGGATTAGGAGCAAATTATCAAGGGCAGTACGCTTCAAAAATTTTATTAGAACCAATGTTTCGTTCTGATGATATTATGAGCAATTATACTGTTTATCCTAATGTAAAATATAAACAAAATTTAATGTTAGCTCCTAAATTACAAGGAATTACAGCATTAAACACAGGTTGTTCTACAACTAATACTTGTAACCCTGCAGGATTTACTATTGCTCCAAAGGTAATTACAGTAGAAAATGTATCGGTAAAACAAGTACAATGTTGGGACGAATTTAAAGACCAATTTATCGTTGAGTCTTACAAATCAGGATTAAATATGCCTGACTTAACAGGAACACAATTAGCTGATGTAATTTTAAGCAGAGTAAGAAGTGGTGTTCAATCAGATGTTGTTAGAAATATGTGGGCAGGTGATTCATCAGTTAATGCTTCAGGTGCAACTTGTTCTTACAAGTGGGCTGATGGTCTATGGAAAGCTTTATCAGCAGGTGGTGCAGTTAGTGGAACTAGATTAAATGAGGTTACTGCAACTAATGGTGCTGCAGCTAATTATAATACTGTAGGTGGAGCTATTACAGCTTTAGATGCAACTCAATTATTAACTAGCGTATTTGATACTGCTCCTGCAGAATTACAACAAATTCCTGCATCAGAAAAAAGAATGTTTGTAACTCCAAACATTTATAATGCGTATTATGGTGCTTTAACAGCTCTTGCTCCAACAGCAGGTTCAGTTGATTATGGACATTCAGAAGCTCAGTCAGGTGTTAATTACCCAAGACTACGTTTCAGAGGTGTAGAAATAGTATGTATGTATGAGTGGGATACAGCTTTAACAGCTTTAAACCCTGCTTTATTTCTAATGCCAAATATGACAGGTTCAGGTGCTGCTAAAAATGCTAAGAATGGTTGTATCTATGCTGCAAAAGACAATTTAATGATTGGTTCAAATGTAACTGACCCTGATAATCAATTAAAAATGTTTTATGATGAGGTTTCTGATAATATGTATATTAGAGCTAACTTTACAATGGGATTCCAATATGGTTGGAACTCTTTAGTAACAGGAGCTTGCTTAATTAAATAATTATTAACCTTTAAAATAAAACAATATGGCAATAGATACAGGATTATTAGTAGCGTGTGGTGACTTACAAGCCGTTGGTGGTATTAGACAAATCCTTATAACAGATTTGACAAATATAGACACGGTTACTGCAGGTGGTGCAGGTACTCACTCGTATAGTAGCATTGTAGCAGACACAGGTACTCCTTGGGCTAGATTTGAATTTAAGAATGAAACAGCTTCTCTTACTATAACAGGAGCAAAAGAAGGAGGAAGCACATCTTATGAGTGCGCTTTATCTTTTTATCTTCCTAATATTCAAGGAAGTGCCTTTGATAAACTTACTGATATAGAGCCTGCTTGTGCTGTTGCACTTGTAGAGCTAAATAGTGGTAAAAAAATGGTGATTGGTTTAAGTGAGAAATATAAAAGCCAAAGTGTAGGTGCTGACTCTTGGGACAGAAACCAAACTTATGCAAACTTAACATCAATAGAAGGAGGAAGTGGAGCTGCTTATGCAGACGAAAACGGAGTTACAGTTACTTTAACTGCAAGACAATTTGAACTGCCTAGAGAATACACGGCAGCAATTACTGTTTTAGCAAATGATGTAACTGCAACAACTGCTTAATCAATTTTAGATAAATAGCGAGGGGGAAACCCCTTGCTAAATATCTTTTAATATGTGTGGTTGCAAAGACAATAAAAATTTTGTAAGTTTACCTCACTTAAAAATATATTTAATTATGGCAAATTATTCGGTTAAAGAAACATATAAAGGCACAGGGACTAGCTTTTATGGCGGTTATTTTGTTAGATGGAATGATGCTACTCAAGAAGAACTTGCTCATATCTACGAGGAAATAGATGGCGGAAAATTATATGTAGATAAAATTGAAAAAACAAATCAATCAAATGAGAAAAGCACCGTTAAAGAAACAAACAAAAAATCAAAGTCAGTTAAGAAAGACGACTAAGAAAAGTAATACGTTTGAGTTTGGGGTTTTTGATTTAGCTATCCCACCAAATATTACTGAACCAAAAAATTTAAAAAACATATCTACCAAGTGGGTTCCATTTGGTAATGATAATTTATTTCCTCAATATTTAGCAGAGCTAAAAAGAAAATCATCTACACATAGAAGTGTACTTGCACAAAAAACTGTATTTACAAGTGGTGCAAAATTTGTTTGTGATAATGAACCTTTAAGAGAGTTTATAGAAGATGTAAATGCAAATCAAGAATCATTAAGAGATGTATTTAAAAAATTAGCAGATGACTATTATACGTTTGGTAATGCGTATATGGAATGTGTAAAATATGATGGAGGTGTAAACCTTTATCATTTAGACGCTACAACAGTTAGAATGTCTAAATCAAAAAAAGAAGTTTATGTAAATCCTGATTGGTGTAAGTATTGGAACAATGAGGATAAAATGTATAGATTACCTATATACCCAAGAGTAGCGCATAATAAATTTGTAATACATTTTAAAGATTATGAGCCTACGTTTAACTTTTATGGGCTGCCTGATTATGTTGCTGCACTAGAGCATATTGCAGTAGATTATGAAATCGGTAAATGGAATCATACTAAGTTTTTAAATGGCTTTCAGCCTTCTGCTATTGTAGAGATTAGTGGAGATATGGGCGAAGAAGAAGCTCAGAAGATGGTTAAGGAAGCACAAAGAAAATTTGTTGGTGAAGGCAACAATGGTAAAATATTATTTATAGTTAAGAATGGTGATACATCTCCTGCTAACGTACAAATAATAAAAGATGACCAAGAAGGAAGTTGGATAGAATTACAACAAATTACAGACCAAAATATAATTACCGCTAACAGATGGCAACCATCTTTATCAGGTATAGTAAGTTCAGGAAAAATGAATAATACAGGAAGTGAAATTAGAATAGCATACGATTTGGTTATGACTACTGTAATTAGAGACACTTCTGAATTAATATTAAATGGAATTAGAACGGTTCTTTATAATGAAATGGGTTATGACCCTAGAGATTTAAAAATTCATTATGAACCGCCAATCTCATACGCTAATGACGTAGACATTAGAGAGGTACTGACTATTAACGAACAAAGAATGTTAATAGATGAAGATTTACCTATGTTAGAAGATGGCGATATGTTTGTTGCAGACAGAGAAATTATTGTAACAGAGAGAGATGATGATGGAGATGGTGAGGTAGATGAATCAAAAGAAATAACAGTAGAACAATAAAATGGCAAATACAAAACAATACAAAACATTAGTTACAGCAGGAGAGGTTATTAGCAAAACATTTACTAATAAAAATACAGACCCTGTTTTAGTTTCTGAAAATACACTTGTATTGTCTGAACTAGCTCATTTAAGGCCATTGTTGGGTGATAAGTTTTATGAAGAATTAAAGTTACAAAATGACGGAGGAACTTTAAGCACTGCTAATCAAACCTTTATGACCTATTACCTAGAAGATTGTTTATGTTGGTTTACAAGATTTGAAGTTGTTAATGATATAATGAGTAATATAACTTCTAGTGGTGTAGTTCACAACATAGATGAGTTTTCAAGAATAATTACTCCTTCAGATTATAATGCTTTTAAACAAGACACATATAGAAAAGCAGAAATTTTTGCAAATGATATGATGGATTTTTTAAACGGTACAGACCAAGCAGGTTTATATCCTACTTATGAGTCTAACAAACCAAATCAGTCAAATAGAACATATAAAAATCACGGTATGATATTTTATGATAGTATATATGGCTACAATGGTGTAGAAGGTTGTTATGGTTGTGGAACAACTTATGCAAATGGAAATTGCAACTGCGGTTGTGTTGATTGTTAAAAATAAATAAATGGCATCTAACGAACATAAAAACTTAACAGACGTAAACAGACATAACCCTAAAGGTTTTGAGTCTGCAAACAATGACACTTTATTAAGTAAAAATATAGGTTCAGGAACTGCTAATACTGATGGTAGTTTAGTTTGGGTAGAAAAAAATCAAATAAAAACAGAAAGCTTTGATATACAAGGTTATGTAACCGCATCAAATGCCAATTATTATTATGGTTCAGATATGAGTGCTGACGAAGTAACAAATCAATATAATCAAGGATATGGAGCTTCTACTGTTGGTGGCGCAACTTTAAATGTTGGTGAATTTTTTAAAGTAAAATCAATAGTAATAAACAATGCTTGTACTTTGCAAAGTATTTATTTATTAGCAAACTCTACTACAACTTCCGTAGTAACTGTTGCATTATGTAAGGTAACTTTTGTTTCAGGAGTTTTAGACCCTGTAACACCAACTCTTTTAAACGAATTAAGCATTACAGGTTTGGCAGATAATGATAAGGTAGTAGTAAATAGGAATTTAACTCCTGAAACTACTTTAGCAGCAGGTGATGTGTTGTTTGCTATGGTTAAGTGCAGTATAGCAGCAACATCATTTTTTAAAGTAGGAATAGAAGTAGGATATGACAATTAACAATAAACATAAAATGAGAGATACAATAGAAGATACGATACAGGTGGGAATGGCAAATGCAGGAGCAATAGGAATATCATTAGCAGAAGTAAATGAAGTGCTAACGACAATATCTTTAATTGTGGCTATATCATTCTCAATTTACAAATTTATAATAACAAGAAAATAATATGGCAAGTACAGTAACAGCATCAGACTTAACAGTAACTATAACAGAATCTTACACATTAAATGGTGTTAGTTATGGTAATACTACAAATAAAGTATTTACATCTAAAGGACAGATTGACCAAAGAATAATGAATGTTGCAACATCATCTACAACTTTATTTATGTTTGACGCTACTGACAGCGCAGGAACAGGAGTTGCGGCAGATTATGTTTATTTTAGAATAACTAATTTAGATGATACTAACTTTGTTACTTTAAGACTATTCAATGGTGCTGATAGTTTTTGGTTAAAAATAGCTGCAGGAGAAAGCTTGTTGCTAATGAATAATGAAATGGACGCTGTTACAGGGTCTACATTTGGAGCATTAGCTGACATTACTCATATATATGGACAGTCAAATACTGCCGCTTGTGATGTTGAATTTATGGTGGTAACTACATAATATGGCTAAAAAACGAAAGTTAAACTCTAAGAATCCAAAATATATGGACGAAATAGTTGAAGTAAAAAGTACCAAAAAACTAATAAAAGAGATAAAAGGAGTGCGAATTTACGCTGTTTTTAATGAATAGTTGTAATTTATTCCTAGTAAGAGATGCTTTTACTGATAAATCTATTATTGGTAAGCTATATCTAAATGGAGAGTTTATAGCACATACATTAGAACTTCCTTGGAAAAACAATGAAAAAGGTATATCTTGCATTCCTAAAGGAGTGTATGATTGTAGGGTAAGATATGCTGATGAAAGCGCAAGCCGTGATTACACACACCTTATTGTAGAAGATGTACCTGATAGAACATACATATTGTTTCATCGTGGTAACTCTGCAAAAGATAGTAGGGGTTGTATTTTAACAGGAATGATGAGGGGTGATGATGTAATATATCAAAGTAAAAATGCTCATAATCTTCTTATTAAAACAATCATAGATAATAAGATGGAAAATAAAATTGAATTAGTAATTAAAAATAGATAAAATGAAAAAGTTTTTAGAGAAGTATCTTGTTGGGCAAATGTTAAGGTCAAAAAAGTTTTGGTATACTATTGTTGCTGTAATAGTAACATTTTTACAAGAAACATTTGGGCTAGACCCTGTTCAGACAGAATCAATATTATACTCAATTATGGCGCTTGTATTAGGTCAGGGTATTGCTGATACTGTAAAAGCAAAGAAATAGTTTGTTTATTAAATAAATATAGTTAACTTTGTAATCCTTCTCTGAGTGTTTTCATAGTGGGTTTTAGTTAGCAGTAATTAAGAGTGAGAGGTTAATAACTTCTCACTCTTTCTATTTATAAGGTTTTTTTTATTATATATTTACTAAAACTAAAATTATAAATTATGCTAGAAAAATTAAAAGGAAAACGATTGAGGCTGTCTGCCGAAGAAGTTGAGCTTATTAATGAGTTCAGAGGTGATAATTTAGAAAACATTAATGGAAATACTGCGCTAGATATACACTTAAAAGAAAGAGGGATAGATAAGAAAGATGTTGTTAGTGTGAAACATTGGCAAAGTATGAGTGGAGATTTAAGATTCTCTATCGTCACAAAGGAAGATTTTGGTCTAAGTGAAAATCAAATCTTTAAAAAAATAAATAACTTCATAGAAGAATACTCTCCTACTTATACTACTATAAAACATACTAAAGGAAATCATCTTCTTGTAATAAATCCTGCAGACATTCATATAGGTAAGTATGCTAACGAGCTAGAAACAGGAGAGCAATATGACTGTGAAACTGCTGTAGTTAGAGTATTAGAAGGCATAGAAGGATTAATACAAAAGTCAAAGGGATTTGACATTGACAGGGTATTATTTTGTGTAGGTAATGATGTCTTGCACATTGATAATGTGTATAATACAACTACAAAAGGCACTCATCAAGATACTGATGGAAAGTGGTGGGAACACTATGAGATTGCTCTAATGCTTTATGTAAAGTGTATAGAAACGCTAAGACATATAGCTCCTGTAGATGTTATACATAGTATGAGTAATCACGATTACCAAAGTGGCTTTCATTTAGCACACACATTAAAGAGTTGGTTTAGAAAAACTAAAGATGTTAGCTTTGATATAACGGTAGCCAACAGAAAATATTACAAGTATGGTAACAATCTTATTGGTTTAGAACACGGAGACGGTGCTAAAATGGATAAATTACCTCTTTTGATGGCGCAAGAAAAGCCTGAAATGTGGAGCAAAAGTAAATTTAGATATTGGTATTTACATCACATTCACCACAAAGTAAAACACAAATGGTTAGACGCTAAAGATTATATTGGCGTTACTGTTGAGTATATGAGAAGTCCATCATCTGCTGATAGTTGGCACTCGCGCAAAGGATTTTGCGGCGCATACAAAGCTTGCGAGGCTTTTGTTCACGATAAAGAAAGCGGTCAGGTAGCAAGATTAACACATTATTTTTAACCCTTAACTAACCCTTTACATAGGGTATTTAATACCCTTATATATAAAGATAAAGATAAATATAAAGATAAGGATAAAGATAAATACTAGGTTAAACCTTATTTTTTTAAAAATAACTTATAAATTATTTGGTGTTTACAAAAAAAGCTGTATCTTTGCATAGAATTAACTAACTAACTAATTATTAACGAAAACACTTTTTACTATGAACGAGTATACAAAAACTACTAAAGAAACAATAGACAAGGCAATAGAAATTTGTCAAGAAACTTTGTTGTTTAGGAATCTTTCTAAAGAAAAAAAACAAATAATAACACTAACACTACTAGACAACTTAGATTACTGTGACGATTTAGTGGGTTGGTATTATGGTAATAACCTTGATGAAGAAGATAATGATTATTCTCTTACAGTATTTGAGAATTCATTAGCACACGATTTATCAGGACTTTACAGAAAAGACGAGCATTTTGTTCCGAGAATTAATAATAAAACAGTATAACTATGGCATATCAAGTAAGCAGTTGTTGTGGCGCAGATTACGAAGAACGCGGAGATTATGATAGATTTAACTTTTACGTTTGTTGTAAATGCGAAGAAGAATTTGAAGAACCTATTATGGATTATGATTACAGAAACTTTATGATAGATGATAGGAAAGAGGCGGAGGCAGATGAGTACAGAGCTAAAATGGCAAGCATACCATTTGGTTAAAATTAATTAAATAAAACTAAAACTAATATGAAGAAAATAAAAAACACGCAACCTGAAGTTAAAGAAACTAAAAAGGACGCACTAAGAAGATTATTCTTAGAAAACAATCTTGTTGAAGAAGATGTATACAAAGATAAAAGAGGCTTTGTTATTATTACAAGAACAGGTATAGACAAGATAGTAAGCAAACAAAACATACAAGTAGCTTACGAACCTGTTGTAATGGAAAAAGATTGGGTAGTTATGAGAGCTACTGCAAGTCTACAACAAGGCAAAACAACTAGAAATATGATGTCTTTTGGTGAAGCATCTGATTCTAATCTAATGGGAGGTGGTAAAAAGTTTCCTGTTGCTATGGCTGAGAAACGAGCTATGTCAAGAGTAATACTTAAGATAGCAGGATTCTATGAGCAAGGAGTGTTCGGTCAAGATGAAATGGTAGATTAGTGAATAATAATTGGTTTGATGAGGTTGTTGATGGAAAGCCTAAACAAGCAGAATATTGGCAGATAGATTACATTGACAACCTCTTACCTAGAACCGCACTACCACTCAACGAACAGCACCAAATAGCAAATAGAATTTACGATAAAGATTTTAGTGAAATAGAAGCAGACGAAATAATAATACTATTAAAAGAAAATGAAGTTAAATCAGACCCCAAAGACCAATACCAACAGTTCGTCAAAAACGGAATGTTTAGTAGTTAGCATAATACGAAACCCTACAAGAGCATTTACATACTCTGTATGGTATGGAGACAAGTTCTTAGGAGAACTGATAGAGGACGACATTCAAAGACTGCTAGGTGATGAGACCAAAAAGTTTTATCAAGACAATCAAACTAATTTTTTAGTTGCTAAAAATAAAATTAAAACCATTATTAATAAAAAAAAATACTTTTAAAATGAAAAACAATTATGAAAAAGTTAGGGCCTCAAGAAATGAGTTAGAGGCTATCCTAAGAATCAGAGGAATATCTAAACAAAAGTTTGGAAGAATATTAAATATAAAAGGCTCAACAATAGAAAAATATGTAGAGAAGCCTTATTACCTAAGATACTACCAAATGCAAAGACTTGCTAATTATCTTAACATAGATGTTAAAGATGTAGTAGATATAGTTGAGGTAGACCTAGAATCAAATGCTATAGTAGTAGATGGTGAAGAAAACTTTAAGGCTATAGAGTCTTTACTATCTAAAAGTGAATAGCATATATGACAGAAGAAGGAAGAAATGTTGTAGATAGTCTTATAACATTAAAAGAAGAAGATAATAAAATTAAAATAAATCAAATAGAATTAGATAATTACTTTAACAATAGCGGCTTAATAGAATATAATAAAAAACTAAAAAAACCAATAGAAGATTATAACCTAAAAGAAAAGCAAATTGTAAAAAATGATATGTCTAAATATAAATTAAAAAAATATGGCAGATAAAAATTATGTAGCAAGTAGTATTAAGAAAGTTACTACACAGTATGGAGACTTGTTTAACGCAAGCTTTAAAGTAGAAGACCTACAAAAGATGGCAAAGAGAGGTTGGGTAAATATTACAATAGCAGAACGTAGAGAGGTTTCTGAGAAAGGAGCAACTCACTATGCTTATGAGAATACTTACGAACCACCTAAACCTGACACAGTAGACAATACAAGTACAGAAGGGGATTTACCATTCTAAATTTTAGAGAGGGGGTTGGCACGACGCCTAACAATAACCGATTAAATGTTTTTACCCCCTCTTTAAATTATCTAAAAACAATTATAAAATTATTTGTTAGTTTCATATATTATTCTTATATTTGTATAACTAACTAATTACTAACTAACACTCACAAAAACACTATGACAAAAAAATTATTACAACGCAAGCAATTACTAATAGACACATTATCAGTTCAAACCTCAAGCGGTAAAGAAGAACAGATGATACAGTACATTATTAATTTCTGCATCAAGAACGTACCCACAGCAAAAATTCAAGTAGACAACAACAATATCTATGTAACCAAAGGTGACTCAGACATTTACCCTTGTATTGTTTCGCATACAGATACCGTACACGACATACACAAGCACTACAAAGTATTTGACGACGACAACTGTTTGTTTGCATTCAATGCAGAATCAGGTACACAAGTAGGTGTCGGTGGTGACGACAAGGTAGGTATATGGCTAGCACTACAGATGTTATTATCACAAGACATTATCAAGTGTGCTTTCTTTCACTCAGAAGAAATAGGTTGTGTAGGCAGCCGACAAGCTAATATGTCTTGGTTTAAAGACGTAGGTTATTGCTTGCAAGGTGACAGACGAGGCAACAAAGACTTTGTCAACTCTATCAGCGGT
>Ga0098037_1001171_pt1 | contig 12180 bp, 21 predicted proteins | sample 5_EtaG_FD_75050 | JGI IMG/M metagenome (GOLD analysis project Ga0098037, IMG submission 75050) | Marine viral communities from the Subarctic Pacific Ocean - 5_ETSP_OMZ_AT15132 metaG | ecosystem: Environmental > Aquatic > Marine > Oceanic | place: Pacific Ocean | collected 2015-01-08 | reverse complement strand
TGTTGAATAATATCTCATTATCTAAAGTTTTTAAATCCTGATCTTCTCTTCTTAATACTTGTTTTACTAGCTTTACGTCCAATATTACTAAATGGACTATACTTTAATTTAAACAAATTTTGGGAATTATCCAAGGGTTTTACGCTATCAGATTCACGTCTTTTACTATATCCTCTATTTGATTGCTGCACTTTAGCAAAAGCAATTAGTGCACAGAATGAAACCATTCTATCTACGTTTAAACCAGGGTAGTATGCTAGCATCTCTTTAATTAACATAGGATCTGGTATTCTTTCTACACCAAATGTCTGTCCAGTTACTTCACCATTTTGATCGGTTTCTTCATCTGTTACTTCTCTTAAAAACTCTAGACCGTATGATATTAGATGGCTTTTAAATAATGTTCCAGTATTCTTCCAACCATATTCTTGATATACAGTTCTATTAGATCCTAAGTCTTTTAAAAATAAAATCTGTTGTTTTGGTACAAGGTATTTTTGTTTTCTTCTAGATATCATATGTTGAATAAACAATGATATGTTATTCTCTACAACAGTCCAAGCATTATACCATTCAACAATTTTCTCTAACTGCTCATGAGTTTTGTTAATGTCATCATATCTACCACACCAAGAAGCAACAATTTTATCTCTTTCTATAAATGTTTCAAGCCCGTTTGATGTTTCTCTTGTAACCTCAACCGGATTTTTATAAACAAAAATACTACATAATGAGTCTGATGTAGTTGTTTTTCCTTCTGACACAGGGTCAATAGATGCATAGTAAGTTCCAAACTCTGGATTCTTTGTAGGTTTCTCCCATACAACTAAAACGCCTGTTTTATCTGCTTGTTTTTTATTTACAGGAAACTGTGATATAGGTAACTTGTTTGACTTCTTAGCAACTATTCCTTTTTCATCTCTTTCTAATTCAATAAAATCATATGAATATTCTTTATCTTCTATTCTTTTAAGTTGTTTAGATAATAACCCTTGAGGAAATATTGATTCCTTTCTGTAGGCAAATCCTTCTGCAATATTAGTTGGTTTCTGAGATATACGTAATTGATACTGTTCAGGATTTAACTCATCTTTCCATTTTTCTCTCTCTGTAAATATTGCTTCTAGTGCCTCTTCTATTCTAGAATTACCATACTGATCTATGTGTGGAGGCATAGACCATTGTTCAGGTATAAATAAACCAGATAAACCTATTGTACCATCTTTATCTAAAAGATTACTTTCTACTGCGTATATATCATTTACAGTAGGATTTAATATCATTTCTTTTAAAGGATTACATTGATCTAAATCACCCACTGATCCAGCTGCTATAAAAACACCTGTAGTCAACATCCCTGATGTCATTGCTGGTCTTAGATATTCATATGTATCCATCATCTTAGGTGCAATACCTGCCTCCTCATGAAAGAAGTATGTTGTAGGTCCACCAACACCAGTAGTAGCATTTTTCTCAAAAGATGCTCCTTGTATTTTGGATTTTAATCCTCTCTTTGTTTTTCTATTACCAACTTTAACTTCTATCTGTTGTTGCCAAAGTAAAACTTTTTCCGGATTGCTAGGTCTGTACCAAGCTGTATGCTCATTTAAGAAATCTTTATATTCATCTAAAAATTTCCAAGATCCTTTGTCATTAATATAATCTTTTAATGATGCACCTATTTTACAAACACTACCAGCTTCAAACCAATACTGGTTTATAATTTTAGCCATATGAAAATATGAACTTGCAATCTGTCTTTTCTTAAATATTGCACAATGCTTATTATGTAATTCTGCTAGTATCTCATAAAGTGCCATATGATATTGAGCATCTCTTACTTTAGCAAACCCGTATTTCTTTTCTTCTTTGTCAAAGATTGGTAAGAAATTTAACCACATATAATAATCTCTTGTTAAGTACCAAGTCTTATCTCCTGATTTATATATAACACCTTCTCTACATTTATCTTTTTCATCATTCCAATACTTAATAAAATCTTTTGATCTAAATGGTTTATCACAATAAAAACCTTTGTCATTAAAAGTTCTTGCTTCTTGATTAAACTTAAAAGATGTTTCATCAAACTGGTATTTACCTGGTTCTTTAAATAAACCAACTAAAAAAGATTTAAACTCTTCATCACTCATGGCGGTTTTTGTCCACTCACCATTATCATATGTTGGTATACTTTTCATTAATCTTTTAGAATAGCAAATACATCACCTTCATTAATAAGATAGTGTTCTTCACCATTGTGTTGCATCTTTATAGTAGCTGCACTGTCACTATACTGTATTACATCATTTGGTTTTATCTGTGCAACACCATCCCCAACTCCTGCCACAACTCCTTTAGCTTCTTGCTTACGTTGTGATTCAGGAATTAATATAGTTGTTCCTTTAAAATATGCTGCTGCTTCTTGCGGTTTTACTAGGATCTTTCTTCCTACTGGTATTACTTTCATTTTTTTAATTGATTATAGTTAATATTAATATTCTCTATTGCTTTTCTTATAAACAAAGAACCTCTATTTCTGTATAAATTTATTGTTTGACCTTTCAAGTTTTTTACTTTTACAGCTCTAGAATCTAAATTTGATATTTTACAATTAACAGATTCTTTGTCATAAACATTACGCCAATATTTTTCATCTAATTTTAATAAATTAGTTATATAAAACATTTCATCTGGAACTCTAAAATCTTCAGTTCTTAATGACTTAAGATTATTTAGAATCATTTTAACGTGATGTCTTTTAAGTATAAAAAACTGTGATGCCTTATTTCCTGTTTTTTTAAGTTCATAAGTTTTAATCCAGCTTTCATTCTTTTTTATAATTTGCCAATATACTGAATCATATCTATATAATGGTAATGAATCTCCAGATAATAAAATAAAGTATTCATTCTTAGGATCTTTATAAGCTTCAGCTAATAATGCATTTGAAGCATCAACTAAACTTTTACTAAATCTACCTTTTGTTTCAACATGATTCTTTATTTGTTTTGTATGTATAAAAGAAGTACCATCTTTATTTTTAACATTACTGTATATATTACAACTATCTTTACCCTCTTTAAAAAATTCTTGCCATATATCTGTATTAGATAAACTATTATAGCACATAAAACAAAAGGCTAATTTTATATTTGGATCTGGTTTGTCACAAATAAATTTTTCTTTATCTTTTATAAGAATTCTACTATAGCTACTTATCTCTTTTGTTCTTGGTATATCTAACTTATCTGCTACTTTATTCCATACATACGCTCTAGTATCCCATCCATCTCCTCTATTAAGCTCTCTTATCCCATCTTTCTTGGTATTATCTTTAGGGTTTGTACAAGTTATACTATCCACTATAGCAATATTTTTCAACTCTTTATCTGTATCTGCAACCCATCCAGCTAATGTATCAATACCCCAACCAACAAGCTGAGGTTCAAAATATTTCATTAACTTTATTAATGTCTTTTTATTTAAAAGCATTGTGTTAACTTCTATATAATTACACAATCTTATAAAAAATTTAGGTTTTTGTTTGTTGCCTCTGTGTGATATCTTACTAAATGCATCAAATGAAGGACCACATATATCAAAATCCATATATTCTGATATTAGAAACATTTCATTAATTTTATCTGTAGATATCCTTATATCATCATCAAGAATAAAGAATCTTTCATAACCAGATAAGTCTTCAGAATTATAAAGCTTATAAAAGTTTTGAAATTTATAACCCTTAGATCTAACACATTTATCTAGCTTTTTAGCTATAGTATTATACCTATTATCATCATCACCATAATATGTAGCCCAAACATCATAGTTTCTATTATCTTCTAACCATAAAGAATCAAAAGAAGTGTTGTCACCAAATGATGTGTAAACTAAATTTTTACTATTCATCTACTTCTTCTGCTTCCAAAAAATATGTTTCTATAGTTGCTATTCTATCATTAGCACTACATAATAAATCTAATGCTTTTGATGCATCTTTCATTACATCATCTGCTGTATGATCACCAATACCAACCGCTTTATTTACTAATAAATCTAATGCCATCAAAGCCTTTTCTTTATCTGCAGTTGCTTGTGCATGTAATGCAGAAATTAATTTAATATTTGTCATAATTATTTTTCTTTTAATTTTAATTTATCTAATTCAAATTGTAAATGATGCATAGCCTTTTCTATACAATCTTGTGGTTTTTTATGTTTGTTATTTGCTCTTAACAAATAACTAACAGCTGTACCTAAATTATATGACAATTCAAAATCTTCTACAACTTTTCTAGCTTCATACTTATGATATTTGCCAATGTAATATTCTGGTATTTCTCTACTCATTTTACTAGTCTTTTTTCCAAGAACCACTTCCACCAAATGCACCTAATCCTTCACCTATTCCTGCTGCAGTAGCGTTACCACTAGTACCCCAAGTTACTTGACATACACCTCCATCTTCTGCTCCAAATGCAACACCAAATGTTGTAGCTTTCAATAAAACATCTTGATTACCATAATAGATAACACCTTCACAAGTTAAATCTCCAACACCTACTCCACCTGATCCACCTTGAAACTCATAAGAAGTTGTTCCATCATTAAACTCTACAGTTACATGTGCATAAAATAAAAACCCTTCTACAGTAATTGTACAAGGATGACTAACAACACCATCCGTATCATCAGTAAAACTTTGTACTGGACGTTGATCTAATACTCTTTGATTACCATCACTATCTGGTGTGTTAGGATTAATACCGTGAGCGGCAAACCATTTCTCTGCTCTTGCTCTTTTTTCTTTTTTATTCATAATAAATTTTTAAATATTTCACTTTGTTTTAATTAATCTACATCTGATCATAAGCCAGTCCTTGACCACCTCTTACAGATGTTTGTTGTTCATCTTGCAAATCTTTATATGCTCCTTTAAATGATTGTCTAATAGCATCAAAGTCTTTTGCAACAGCTCTTATTTGGCTTATATTACCGTCTCTACCGTCCGTTATTTGTGTGTTGGCCATATATGTAGCCATGTTGTCTAAAGCCTTCTTAATTCCAAGATATGCCCTGTGTGTAGGTGACTCATACATTGCCTCACATCTATCTAGGGCAAACTTAATCTTTGGATCTTCTACAGAATCTTCTAAACCTACCTCTTCTATAATGATTTCTTCTTTATCATTTTCAGGTAGATGAAAGAAAGGATTCATATCTGGACTAGGACAAGTCATATAAAATAGATATTTATATATACTCATGTAACTGTCAGGATACTCATCCATTATAGACTTTAAAAAGTCTAAAGCATAACAATGCTCTGTAGGTACTAATTCAGAGTTTTGTATATCAAATAATTTTACTATCATGTTATAAGTGTAAAATTAGGGACTTGAGCAATTTTTGTGGCAAAATCTGAAGGTGTCATATCTATATAAACAAATGGTACCATACCTCCACTAAGAGTGACTTGAGTAACATTAGGTTCATATGAATTACTTTTCAAATTTTTGGCTGCCTGAAAACTAACTACTTTTACTAAATCTACATAGGTAGGTCCTGGTATAGATGCAAATCTATAGATTTGATATTGATTAGGTGAACCAGGTATTAGTTCAGTTTGCAGTTCCATTATTGTACAATTTAGATATACGCTCATATTATTTATTTTTTAACCAATTAATTAATGTTTTTACTTCAGCTTTTAAATAAGGCACTTCATACATTATAACCTCTTCTAATACAGGTTCACCATCTATATGCTCATTTATTGGATAACCATTCTTATCCTCACCTAATTGTTTAAACTTTACATGCTGTAATGTAAGCTTACCCGGTTTTAATTTAGGATTGTGTCTTAATATAATATACAGATAAATTGACATTTGTAATGAATAATGATTAAAATTACAATCATCCAAATGTGAAACTGGATTATACATTTTGTTTGTAATACCTTCCCAGTTTGTAAATCCTTTTGTTTTAATTTCTTTATTTGTTTTGTAATCAGTAATATTTACAACACCGTTTACAATCTCAACTAGATCTGCTTGACCACAAATGCCTATAGAATTTAAGTAAACAAAATGTTCTGGATATACTCCATCTAATAATTTTTGTTCTGGTGCTATCTTATCACCTGATTCTTCATCAAATAATGGTCTTATAATTGGTACTTCAATACCAGATCTTTCTATAGTTTCAAAATTTAAAAGATCAGCTTCTCTTTGGTTATGATAAAAGTTACCTAACTTTATTGCTCTTTTAGATTCATTATCCCATGCTTCTAAAATTTCTTTTGGTTTCATCCCATACCACTTAGATCTCTTGTTTTTAGATGATTTAGCTGCTTGACCTTTTGCATCAAACTGAGGTTTAAACATACCAATAAAAGATGTAACACTAGTCCAGTCTATTTTTTCTGTACCAGTGCTTTTATATATATGACCTTCTTCTTTAAATATTAGTCCCATTGCCCTATTAATTTTGCTACTTCAGCACCAAACTGTTGGTCATTTGGATACTTTTTTCTAAGATCTTTTAATTGATCCTTAATATTATTATTATTAGTTATTTTAGCTTTCCAACCAAAAGTTTTATCTTGTCTTAGTTTATTTAAATCAGCCATTTTCTATTTGTTCATTTATTAAATCTTCTTGCTCCTCTGTTACTAATGCCTTCCATCTATTGTCAGGACAATCAGAAGATAAACTTCTAGTCTTAAGACTTAAGCTACAACCGCATTTACTGCAACAAGGTTGTGTTCCAGGTACTAAACAATTACTTCCATCTTTATCTAAGTGTGGGCACTTTTTACATATAGTCCATCTTAAAGCTGCTTCTGCTTCAACATGTTCTTTTTTAAAGATCCTATTGTTTATACCTTCCATTATTTCTAATGGATTTCTAAATGCACCTAAAAATTGATTAAGCTTCATTTTTACTTTCTTTAAACTTTTTCTTTTCTTTAATTGCTTCTTCAATCATACTTAATGCATTTTCTTGCATCTCTAACTTATTATTAACAGCATGTGTTTTTTCCATTCCATTATAAGTTCTTTTTCTAAGGTTACCTAATATACTTTTATTTTTCTTTATTGCTTTTTCAATCTTATTTTTCTTCATTGAAAAAGTACCTAAACCTTCAACATAAATATTTACAGCAGTTAGATTTCCTAAAGCTTTTCTAACTTGTGAATAATAATATGTTATAAAATCATCTACTACTTCTTTATGCACACCAACTTCTTCAGCTATACCTTCTTTAAAGTCATTATGGTTCTTTGGTTTCACAACTAAAATTTTTAGTATATATATTCTTCACCGCCTAGTATCTTAATATCTAATAGCACAAGACCTTCTGATTGCACATTAATATCTTCTGCTATATAAATATTCTTTTTATTCTTACCTTCTTTATTTAGTAGCTTCTTTTTTTCTGCTTTACTAATTGCATTTCTTGCTGATTGTTGACTTTTAAATATTTTTTTATCAGTAACACTCTTGCAAAATACAGGTAATTCTACTCCAGGATTCTTAGATAGTTCCGCTAGTAAATCTAATTCTGACTTACTAATGTGAATATCATTAAAGAAACAATACGTAAGTATCTGATACTTAATAACTTGCAGTAAGCTAACCTTTACTTTTTGTTCTACTTTATTTACTACTGCCATTAGAAACTCATTATTATGTCTACAAGTCTTGGATCTGGATACACATCCATCTTACCTTTTCTTACATTAGTATGTGATAATAATCCTTTTACTTTACCCTCATATGCATCTTGATGAAATTCAAATGCTTTTATAGGCCCGTATTTTTTTATCCATTGTTGTAAACCTATTCTCATATCTATTTGATCTCTATCCTCTATAAACTTTAAAAGAAGTCCAACTTCTTCTATTTGTTTATCAGAATATTTATGCCAAAACTTTTTCTTTTTAAAAGGAGTATCTAACTCAATGACTTGTGATTCAATAGCTTTCTTTCCAACATAACTTTTATGTTCACTATCTAGATAACCTATTGAGCATATTTCTATACCAATAGAGTGCCTGTTCATATAACCAGAACCAGTCTTTCCTAAATGCCAACCATAACCAGTTTCAGGAAATGCTTGAACCATAATTCCATCATACTCATCATCTCCATTTCTATAGTTCTGTCCTCCCAAAACAAATTCTGTAGCAACACGTCCTCTGCTATCTCTATTCCAATGATCTATACACCTATATGGATCTGATCCACCAGCTGTATGATGTAAGAAAAAATACTCATTCTTTCCAGGTTTTTTATCTAAATATTCACCCTTACTTAAATAATGTCTATGAATTCTCTGACCAAATTTTGTTTCAAAATATTGTGAATCTGTATCAGTATCTTCTGCAATACCTGTATTAGGTAAATTATGACCATGAATTAGTAGACTCCATGTTTGGTTTCCTACTATTCCATCTGGTTTTAAATCTCTTGCTAGTTGAAAAGCTATTACTGCTTTTTCTGTTTGTGGTCCAAAGTGACCATCAACTTGTGTTTTTAAAATACTTTGAAGTCTTTTTACTTCATCACCTTTTGATCCTTTTTTGATTAATTTCATTAATTACGTTTTAAAGTTTTTTTACTATCTGTTGAATCTTTTACAGAATCAAAATCTACAGAAGCTTGAGAAGGACCTTCTTTTTCTTCCATACCTTGATATGCTTGAGCTTGGAACATTTGAGCTTGTAATCTCTTAGCTCTAAGTTCTTCAATTTCAGTTAGTAAGCCTTCATATTCTTTTTGAATCTTAAGATGCTTAATGTTTTCTTTGTAAAAATTAGAAACTTCTTGCTTACGCTTTGCAATTTCTTCTTTAGATAGCTCTTTTACATCTTCTGATGCTGCCGGCTGAGGCATTTCTTTGACTTGTGTCATGATATTGATTTTAAGTTAATACTATATAACAAATATACAAATAAAGTTTAAATAATAAAAGTTTGAGTATTACTTTTTAGAATGACCTACCCATTTAGAATATATATACCTCTGTAAGTCTGCAGGTAATAAAGTGGATGGTCTAAATGCAAATTCACTTGCATATATGTCTTGATCCTTGACAAGGAAATCTATTCTGTAGAAATCTAACTTCAGATCCTTACTAATCCTTTCTATCTTGTTATAGGTATTATCCAGATTAATATACTCATTTTCCTGATGAATAAAGTTTTCTCTGTGCCATTCTTTTGATCCACGTCTTAAATCTGCAATAATTGGTGATCCATAAAGAACAAATACTTTTAGTTCATAGTCATAGTCTATGTATTCTTCTATTAGAATACCTTTCCTGGCTTCTTTAAGCATTAATGGTTCAGTAGGTCTAGCTGATTTTTTTAAACTCTTATTTAAGCTTTGATTGACATGCTTCACATTATCATCATTTATAAATACACCATCACTTTCTGAAAGGTGCGCTGGTTTGGCAACATATCTATTAATTAAAAACTCCTTAAGATCTTCTTGTTTTTCAGTATAGTGAATTACTTTAGGTACTTTAAAGTTATACTTTACAAAGCATTCTTTAGCATAATACTTATTATTTAATTTTTTTAATACATCACACCTAATTTTATTTCTTAATTTTAATGTATTGTAGTAGTCTCTTTTAAAACCTACTTTATACTTGTCTAAAATTTCTGAAAAATTAAGTAATGGAGTATAATTATTACTCATAATTGTTAATAGTTAACAACGTATCTTTTTTAATTGATTTGATAGATATTAGTGTTTTTTTACCTTGACTTTTAATTAATTTACAGTTTGACTCTTTATCTTTAGTTAAAAAGCCACCAAGTGGATTAGCAACATATCTATCTAGATACTTCACAAAATTATGAGTTGTTCCAAATTCATTAAATATTTCTATGTCTTTGCTAGCATATAATCTATCTCCTTTTAAATACACATTATCTGGAAGAGGTCTATAGTGTTTATTATCTTCTGTATCTGGTTTTGTAGGATCATACCAAGTATACTTTAAAGTTATCTCTTCACCTTTTTTTATGGGACGTAATGCTTTAACTTCTGTAATCATACCCACTCCATTTTTAAAAAGCACGTGCTTATATGGTGTAGTAGCATTAGGTTTATTACTATAATTAAAAAAACCTATCTCTTTAGTTCTACACCAAACACCATGACTAATACGGTAATGACCAGTACATATTTTTGACTTTGCTGGTATATCAACTAATGCAAATGTACCTATTCCGTGAATAGAAGATTCTTTACGTTCAACTTTATTTTTCATTACGTACGTAAAAAGTTTGGTTTGCAATCCAGCTAACTTTTTGTCTTAAGCAAGTTACGTTAGGACCAGGTATATGTCTATACGAAACTATTGATACATCTAGTTCTAACAATTTATCTATTAATTTTTTTCTTAAATCTTTAGGAAATAATAAATCATTTAACCAAACTAAGTCTCCCTTTTTAAACTCAAAATCAAATATGTCTTGTTTATAAATATCTATGTTAGATAGATCATGCTTTTCTACTAGAAAGTTTGCATAACCCAATCTTATATCATGCAAATCAAGACCTATAGTTTTTATATTAGGATTCTTTTCATTCCAATAAAAGTTCATCCATCCAATGCTACACCCTCCCACAATAAATCTTTTAAAGTTTCCCTCTACTTCTTCTATTACAGCTCTATAAGATTTATGAGGCGTCCATCCCCAACCAAATGAGGCAGGATAACCACGGACTTCATGAGGATTATTACTTTTATAGTCTTTAAGATCTTGGTATAATTTTTTATTTTTCATGTATGAAAAAATGATTACCGTTTTTACAGTATGTTGTTCTAATCTTATAAGTATCAATTGTATTTGGATGTGCGTATTTTTTTATATGTAACGAATTATGTAATATTTTTACGCCCTGCGGTAATGCATTATAAACATCTATGGCATTCTCCTTTCCAAAAGCACAAGCATGTAGTATAACATGGGTGGGTTTTAGTATTAAGTTACAAGGGTAATGATCATTTACTAACTCTAGCCTATCCTCTAGATTATATCTTTTCATAGACTTAATAGCTTTATCATACCTTTCTGGGACAGGTTCTACGCCTACACCTTTACAGCCTGCCATCATAATCAAGAAAGTTAGAAACTTTCCTGTTCCAACTCCCACGTCTAAGACTACGGACTTCTTATCTAATCCGAGTAGTTTAATTACTTTTTGATAATCTGTGATCTCACCATATAGATAGTTTATTATCTTAGGGTTCTTCTTAGCTTTGTTTATAAAGTCCTTATCTCTTTGTGTCAACATCTTGGTAAGTGATTAGATGAGGTCTTGCCCCACGGTTTCTGGATACATCTCATGCAACTTCTTGAGTAGCTCTCCTGACTTCTCATACTCTTCACGATCTGCCTCACTGTAATATAAGATCATATTGATTAACTGATCTTTCCTTGGTCCTGTGTCTGGATCATGTGCTAGTAGAGCAGTGACTCCGGTACCGTCATTCCACTCCTCCATAAGAATATCAAAAGTAGTTCTCTTAGTAATAACTAGGTAAGAATTATAAAAAGCATCTTCAACTATTCTATTTTGTAACGTTATCTTATCTATGTCTGATAGTCCGGACTCTTCATCAAAGAAGTCTTCATCTCTTGCCATGATTGTTGTTTTAGATTATATTATGCCCCAGCTCCTGCGAATCCTTCAGCTATTCCAATTAATGTATTAACCTCATCACAATTTAAAATTTTTAAGACTCCTGCATTTGGATCTATTCCTTTTATTATAACTCCTGCATTATCATCACAAATTTCTATATCCATTAGTACGGATCCTGCTTGTGATGGCTCAGGAGAACCTAAAATAGTTCTAGCTAAAATTATTGCTTCATCTAAATGTCCCATGATTATTGTTTTAAGTGTTCACACTATCAATATACAAAAATAAAAAAAACTTTCCTACCCATTTTTTTAAATTGTGTGTTTAGCATTGGCTAAGGGTCCTACTATACAGCTCCCCGGCTACAGTCCGGGACATGGTGTCCCCCTAACTAAATGTTTAATTAAAAAATAAAATTATGTCACAAACAAATGTTTTTTTCCGTAGAGTAAGAATCAATGCAGAGACTGGCACAGCCACAATCATCTGCTCTGATCAACC
>Ga0098037_1001165_pt1 | contig 12210 bp, 10 predicted proteins | sample 5_EtaG_FD_75050 | JGI IMG/M metagenome (GOLD analysis project Ga0098037, IMG submission 75050) | Marine viral communities from the Subarctic Pacific Ocean - 5_ETSP_OMZ_AT15132 metaG | ecosystem: Environmental > Aquatic > Marine > Oceanic | place: Pacific Ocean | collected 2015-01-08 | reverse complement strand
GGCGGTTCACATGCCTTAACGTGGCCTGCAGCCGTAAAGTGGGCTAACGGTACAGCTCCAGATTTTCCTCTTGCTAGCCAAACATATATTTATGGTTTTTTTACACACGATGGTGGCACAAATTGGTATGGCTTCCTTGGAGGCGCTGAGTTCGCATGAGTATGGCATCAAGCATTGTTTTATTTGCGCAAACGCCTGTTGAGGATTGGGCTGCGCTAATAGGGTATCACAATGCTGCGATAGATTTTTTTGATAGCGCTGATGCTTTAAAAGTTGATGGAAGTAATCGTGTTGTAGTTGCTGGAAGCGGCTCACCTGGAACTGGAATCGGTTGCTTGAATAAATTTTCAACATTTACAGGTATATCTGGTAGTAATGGCTTCACTGTTTCTGGCGGTAGTACATTTAGCCCAGACGCCACGTTGATGAAGGATAATAGCGGTGATGTTTACGCGCTTTACACCTTAACGCACGACAGCCCTGTTAGTGGAACCACCACAAGCAGCTTTACTGTATTAAGCTTAAACTCAACAACAGGTGCAGGGTCTAGCTATATTCATGGACGTGGAGCGTATTCTTTTTCAGATTCTCCTACAACCACCATGACAACTGGTGCATTTGATAGTAGTGATAACTTTTATGGTGCAGGTTTAATTAGGGAAGGCGGAGCTACAGAGTATCCTTATTTAGTAAAGTACAATACATCTGCAGCAGTTCAGTGGAGTGTTTGTCTGCAGCCAAATAAAAGTAAGGCGGCTAACGCACCTTATTGTACATTAGCAAGCGGAGTGGTTGTTGATAGTAGTGGTAATTCATACATTACAGTTCGTCATTATGAAAGCCCACCTTCATCAGCATTTTCTTTAAAACTTTTAAAATATAATGCAAGTGGCACACAGCAGTTTGTGCGCGTGATAAACTCAGATTCTGCTGGTAGTAATATACAAGCAACAGATGGAACTAATATTTACGCTGTAAATACATCTGGTGTTATAACTGCTTTTAGTTGCTCTACAGGTGCAATTGTTTGGCAAAGGCAAATTACAACGCTTGGATCAATAACCAATGCAAATCTTGTTCTTTTTAGTAGCAATCTTTATGTTGGTTTTTTTGGCTCTAACAATAAAATGTATTTAGTAAAGATGGATACATCTGGAACTCTTGATTGGAACAGAGAGCTAGATGCTGGCTCAAGCGCTCCAAATTTTTTAACTGGAAAGCTGCAAGATGTAACATCAAATAAAATGTATTGCTTGTTTGAGGGGCCAGTAAGCGCCCAAGGCGTCACGGTTGTAAAGTTGCCGATTGATGGCACAAAGACAGGAAGCTATGTTTTGCCAAACATTATTAGCATCGGTGGCGCGGAACCATATACATACAGCCCTGCTGATGATACCATCGTTTATGCATCTGGCAGTCTTTCTGCATCAGCTTTCTCATCTGGAACATCTACTAGCTCAACATTGTCTGATACCACAACATCAGGTTTTACTACATCTGACGTGACGCAAGTTTCGTATTCTGTAGCAGTAACGCAATCTGGTATTAACAGCGCACTTGCTCCTACAAATGTAAATGATCCTGTTACCTTGTTTGCAAAACGAACTATAGTCTAGGAAGAAACAAATGGCCTTAATACCGCTTAATATTCCAGCTGGACAATATCGAAACGGAACAGATTATCAATCGCAAGGACGTTGGCGTGATGCAAATTTAGTGCGTTGGCAAGAGGGCGCACTGCGTCCTATCGGTGGATGGCGGCAGCGTGGCAGTGTTGATATAACTGGTGTTGTTCGCAGCATGTTAGTTTGGGAAGATAATAGCAATCAAAGACGTGTAGCTCTTGGTACACACAACAAACTTTTTGCAATGACTGCTGGTAATGCTGTTTCAGACATTACTCCAACAGGATTTTCTGCTGGGCGTGTTGATGCAGATATTTTTACAGGCTACGGCGCGTCAACTTATGGTAGTGGTTTGTATGGCGTTCCGCAACAAGACACTGGTACAGTATTAAGAGCAACAGTTTGGTGCTTAGAAAACTGGGGTGAGTATTTGCTAGGCTGCACAGCAGACGATGGAAAAATTTACGAATGGGATTTAACATCAACTGAGGGCGCTACTCTTGTTACAAATGGTGATTTTGCATCAGCGAGTAGCTGGACAGCCGGGGGAAGCTGGACAATATCAGGTGGATTGGCAACGTTTAGCGGCACTGCAGTTTCTAATGTTTTAAGTCAAACCTATTCATCCTCAACCTTTTATGCTGGGAAAACTTATAGAATATCTTTTGATTTTGCGACAACTACGGCTGCAGATGTTAGGGTAAAGTACACTGGATCAACAACACTAGTTAATCAAACAATAAATTCTGCTGGCACGCATACAATTGATTTTGTTGCAGATAGCACTAGCGGAACACTGTCTTTTGAGCTTGGCACTGCCACAGGCGACACAGAAACATTTACGATAGATAATGTGTCTATTAAAGTTCAGCCGCTTGCTTACGTTATTTCAACGGCCCCAACTGGTAATACTGCCATGATGGTTACAGAAGAGCGTTTTGTTGTTTGTTTTGGTGCTGGCGGCGATCCTCGTAAGGTGCAGTGGTCTGACCAAGAAGATAACACGGTGTGGACTGCAGCAGCAACTAATCAGGCTGGTGATATTATTATACAAACAAATGGCACAATTTTGCGAGGTGTAAGAACAAGAGGTCAGTCATTAATTCTTACAACAGAAGATGCACATACAATGACATATCAAGGGCCACCATTTGTATATGGATTTGAGCGTGTTGGCACATCATGCGGTTTAATTGCAACAAACGCTGTTGCCTCTGTTGATGCTGGCGTCATCTGGATGGGCAATCGCAGCTTCTTTATTTACAGTGGTGGTGCGGTTCGTGAAATACCTTGTGAAGTTGCAGACTATGTATTTAGTGACATAAATAATGACCAAAGCTCCAAGGTAAGTTGTGTTGTAAATGGTCGTTACAATGAGATTTGGTGGTTCTATCCTAGCGGTTCTAGCAAAGAGTGTGATCGTTATGTAGCGTTTGATTACAACGAAAATATTTGGATGACAGGTAATTTGGCAAGAACAGCTGGGGTTGACCGTGGTGTATTTAGGCAACCATTTTGGATCGCCCCTGATGGTATTTTGTACGAACAAGAGATTGGATTTAATTACAGTTCTGATACTCCGTTTGCAGAAACAGGGCCAATTTCAATTGGCGCAGGGGATCAGGTAATGTCTGTTACAGGTCTTATTCCTGATGAAAAAACGCTTGGAGATGTAAGTGCAACATTTAAAACGCGCTTTTACCCCACAGACACAGAAAGCAGTCATGGCCCATTTAATATGTCAAATCCAACAAGTGTGCGGTTTACAGGTCGGCAAGTCAGGATGCGCGTAAGTGGTAATACTTCTAAAGATTGGCGTGTAGGAATTATGCGATTAGATGCAGTAAGCGGTGGGCGAAGATGAGAATAGTACCGCCTCTTACGCAAAATTTAGAGCAATGGGCTGAAAACATACGCAGATATTTAGGCAAAGCGTTAAATCAGTTAGACGCAAAAGATCAGTATAGCTCTGCTGCAGAAGATGGTGTTTTGTTGTGGGATAGAGTAAATAAATATGTTGTTGTTTCTTCTGCAAACGCATTTAGGCAAATAGCAACACAGCAGGCAGCACCAGCTTCAAGTGTAGGAGCTGCTGGGGATGTTGCAAATATGATCGCTTGGGATACAAATTATATTTACATTTGCACAGGTTCGCATGATGGCTCTACGGCTATTTGGAAACGTGTTGCTTTAAGTACGTTTTAGTTAAATGAATGATATGACACGCATAAGCGAGATAGACAGATGCAGGGCTTGGATTGAGTCTGCGTTAGAAAAGTCTGGTGGTTTTAACACTTGGGGTGAAGTCTGCGATGGTATACGTTCTGGTAAAATGCAATTGTGGCCTGCAGAACATGGGTGCATAGTTACGGAAATCGTGGTATATCCTAATGTTAAGGCATTACACGTATTCCTTGCAGGCGGTAAATTAGATGAAATTTTACAAATGACTGAAAATGTGAAAGAATGGGCGAGAAAGCAAGGCTGTTCATTCGCTTCATTTGATGGACGATTTGGATGGGAAAAATATTTAAGTAAATTAGGCTGGAAGCCTCACTCAATAAAAATGCATTTGGAGTTTTAACATGGGAAGCAAATCAACTCAAAAAACTGAAGTACCAGCATACATTGAAGAGGCTGGAAGATTAGCTCTAGAAAGAGCAAAGCAAATTCAAGCTATGGGCTACGTTCCATACATGGGGCCAGAGGTTGCAGCCGTAAATCCCTATGAGCAAGCTGTTGCGGCAAACGTGGGTGGTATGGCTTCCGCATTTGGTCTAGCTGCACCTGCAGCAATGAGCGTGGGCGCAATGCCAACAGTTACTCAAGGTGGGGTAACAGGGTATAGCTCTTATCCTGGTTACATGGCATCACTGGAAAGGCTGCGTGAAGTTCGCCCAGAAATGTATGATTATTTTTCTAACTTAACTAAGTTTGATCCGATTACTGGCGCGTTAAACCCTCAATATGATGTGAATATGCAAGCTATGATGCAGCCTCAAGTTGACGCACCTACTGAGTCAGGTGGCGGTGGCGGTGGTTCTAACTTACAAGATTTTATGGAAGCCAATAGAGAGCGCTATTTAGCCAGCCTAGATACGCCATCAGGAGGCTTTGATCCACTTGGGCCTAGTAGCAGCGCAAATTACTCTATAGATTTAGGCCAATCAACGGCAGGCAAATTGTTTTCTGCGCTAGGAGGTTAGAACATGGGTGCACCAGGAAATCAACCAACAGCAACCCCAGCAATGTTGCCACAACCCCCTGCTGGAATGGGCTATGACGATACTGGCGCTTTGAGGCCACAAGCTGAGATACGTACATTTGGATCACCAGCTCCATCAGCGTCAAGGCCACCCTCAGTACCAGCAGCTCCTATTACAACGCAACCTGCAATGCAGCCATCTGCTCCAAATGTTTTTGCTGAAGTTCAAAGATACCAAACTCAGGCTGGTGATATTTTTGGTCGGCTTGGAGATTTTCAAGCAAGGGATGTTGCGGCTCCAGAAGCTTATACCCCAGAGCGTGTTGCAGCAGGTCAGTTAGCCGCAACTGATTATGGTCAATACATGTCTCCATACACTCAGGAAGTTATTGAGCGTGGGCAAGCAGATATTGAGCGTCAGCGTCAATTAGCATCAGAAAATTTAGCAGCGCAGGCTCAACGCGCTAGAGCATTTGGCGGTTCTCGCCAAGGTGTACAAGAAGGAATTTTGGCTGGTGAGTATGGGCGCATGGCTGGTGATTTTGCTGCACAGCAGCGTCAACGAGCTTTTGAGCAAGCTCAGCAAGCAGCTCAGTACGATATTGGGCAAAGATATGCAGCAGACCTTGCAAACCAAGCTGCGTTTCAGAGGCAAGCTCAATTTGGCTCTGGTCAACAGTTGCAAGCAGCATTGGCAAATCAGGCGGCAGATATATCTGGCGCTGGGGTTCAGTCGGGCGCTGCACGTGGCCTAACAGGTCTTGGTGCACAGATGTTTGGTCAGGGAATGACTGTACAAGATCGTATCGCGCAGCAAGCAGCGTTCCAGCGCGGTATTCAGCAAAGACTTATAGATGAGCAGCGAGGTCAATTTGGTGGAGCTACTGGTGCACCTTTGGCTGGATTAGGAACCTTATCTCAAGTATTAGGCGGCACGCCTTACGGCGAGACAACAACAACTAGCCAACCGTTTAACCCTGCAACTTTACTATATTTATTGTGATCTAGTATGGACTATCGCCAGCTTGCATATCAAACAGCGCAAAGGTACGGAATAGACCCAGATTTATTTGTGCGACAAATACAAGCGGAGAGTTCATTTCGCCCAGACGCAGTTAGCGCTGCTGGTGCAATTGGTCTTGGGCAGCTTATGCCTGGCACAGCAAAAGAACTTGGCGTTGATCCAAACGATCCTGTGCAGAACCTAGAAGGTGCAGCGAGATATATGAGACAACAATTGGATCGCTTTGGTGATCCAGCTTTAGCTTTAGCTGCATATAACGCAGGCCCAGATCGTGTTGTAAAGGCAAATGGAATACCAAACATTAAAGAAACTCAAAATTACGTTGCCAAGATACTTGGTGGAAAAGGTGGTGCAGCAATGAATCAACAACCGCAACAGTCTCAGGGTTTGCTTGGTGGCTTGCTTGGTGGGCAAGGTATAGGTAGCGCATTAGGATTAAGCGAAGATTTAGCAGATAAACTTGCAATAGCGGTCATGGCTGGCACTGGCGATCCACGTTTAACGCCTCTTGTTCAGCAGCGTGCTGCTAGTATGCAAGAGAGGAAAGAGGAAAAAAAGCTTCAAAAAGGCATTAATAAGACTAAAGATTATTTTCAAAAAAAAGCAGATGCTGGGGACGATTTAGCAGCGACAATGCTTGGTGCGTTAAGCACTGGTCAGATTGATCCAGCAAGCGCTATTTCCACTTATGTGTCTGAAAGTGCGCGAGTAACAAAGGATAGTCGCAGCACCTCAGAAAAAGATTATGATCGCGCTGTAGCAGGTGGTTATGAGGGTTCATTCATGGACTTTTTGCAGGCAAAAAAGAAAGAATTTAACGTAGACATAAATACTGCTGGCGCGGATGATTTTTCAAAAGCGCTTATGAAGGAGATGGCAAAGCGCTACGAAACGTATCAAACTGAAGCGGATGCTGCAGAAAGGACAATGAGCAACCTCACGCTGATGGACAATATAGCTCAGCAGGATGACTTTTATTCTGGCTTTGGCGCAGAAACTTTGCTTAGAGCGCGTAGGGCGGCAATCGCATTTGGCGCTGATCCAGACCTAGTTTCAGATGCAGAAACATTTAATAAAATAGCAAAGGATAGTGCGCTACAAGTTATGGGCGGCTCCCTTGGTGTCGGCTTTTCTAACGCTGACCGTGAATTTGTTGAAGCAATGGTTCCAAACATCACAAACACTATTGAAGGTAATAGAAAAATAATTGCAGTTCAGAAAAAGCTGCAGAACAGAAAAATACAACTTGCAAGACTTGCTGAGCAATATGTTGACCAAAACGGCACACTCAAGGGCTTTAGAGGTTTCATTATGGACTGGTCTGAGCAGAACCCCCTTTTCTCTACTGAGGATAAAACTGCCCTTGATCCTTCTGCGACTGCCAAAACTGTGGGCGGTTCTGATTTGTTAAAGCAGGCAGACGCTATTATAGGACTTCCGTGATGGCTACAAATCAAGAACGCGCAGAAAAATACGCTGAGTGGCTAATATCCAATAAAGAGAAGCAAGGTTCCGCTGAATGGGAAACTGTCTCTAATGCCTATCGTGAGCTTAGATCAGCAATGCGATCAAGCGAACAAGAGGATCAAAAGGAAGGGCGCGGTGTTATCTCAATGCTGCGCGAAAACATCTTTGGCGAAGGTGAGGTTGATACATTTGGAGAGCGTGTTGGCGAGGCTATAGAAGCTGCAGGCGCAGGCGCATTGCGTGGGGTTCGTGGGTTGTTAGAGCTTCCTGAAATGATTGGAAGTTTAGGCCGCGCTGGATACCAGTATGCAACTGGTCAGGAGGTTGAGCCTTTACCAGAAGAAACTGTCGCAGGTCGCGCATTTACAAAAGCGTATGGTGGTTTGGCTTCAGCAGTCGGTGCTGACCCAAGTGAACTTGAATTTCGTGGTGAAACTGGCACAGGGAGGTTTGCAGGTAAAGTTGGTGAGTTTCTTCCTTTTGCTGGCCGCCGTGTTTTACAGTATGCAGCAGCACCAGTTGTTGCTGGTATAGCTGGTGAGAAAGGGGCAGAATCCCTTGGATTTGGAGAAACAGGGCAAGCCGTAGGCGAAATTGCTGGAATGCTTGCAGGTCCAGCAGCGTATAGTGGCGCTGTTCGCGCAGCAGGTCGTGCTATTAGCCCCTATGGCGGTGCGGATGAAGCACGCTTAGCTGCAGCAAGGACGCTTGAAGAAAAGGGTGTGACAACAACTGCAGGCCAAAAGGTTGGGTCAGAGGCGCTACGCAGAAAAGAAGCTATGACAGCAAAGGGCGAAGTTGTCAGAGAAAAGCAGCTTGAGGAATTTACTGCTGCGGCAATGAAGGAAATAGGGTCAACCTCACCTCGCGCAACATCAGACGCACTGCAAGAAGCTCAAACTAGAATTGGCAGCAAAATAAATGAAGCTACATCAAACGTAAAAATTAGGCCTACTGGTGATGATTTGTTGCCTGCACGAAATGCTATGAACTTCTTCAACAAGGCAAAGCCTGTTGGAGATGAGGCTAAAGATGCTGCAAGCATATTTAAAGATGTAAACAAAACGCTTGTAAATGCGTCAGCAAAAGGCAAGTTCATTGATGGCGCTCAATATAGAGCAATTCGCCAAAAGCTAAGCAAGGCAACAATTAGCAGTGATGAGGCTACTCGTGAGACTGCAAAGAAAATGCTTAATGTTTTTGATAATATGATGGACCGCCATCTTACATCATTCGGTAGAGCCGATGATATACAAAAGCTAAAAAATGCTAGAGCGCAGTATAGAGATTTTCTTGCAGTAGAGCGCTCTGTTGCAAAGGGCGGTGAAGCCGCAGCCGCAGGTTTAATCACACCAGCCGCCCTAGGTTCTGCGCTACGTTCGCAAGGCAAGCGTGCATATGTTCAAGAGCGTAGGGGCGATATTGGTGATCTGGCACGCGCTGGCGAGCAAGTTGCGGTATTCCCAAGAACATCTGGCACTGCAGAAAACTTAACTCAAATCGTGGGTGGTTTGCGGAGTGCGCTAATATCAGGCTCAGCAGGTGCTGCTATGGCGAGCTTAGCAGGTTTGCCGCCTTGGGTTGGCGCAACGGTGGCCTCTGTTGGGCCAGTAACCTTTAATAGATTAATTATGACAGCAAAGGGTCAGCAGTATCTAGCGAACCAAATGGTAAAAAATAGCGAAGGCACTATCGCACCAGAGTATGCGCGTGGTATTATCGCCACACTAGCAGCGCAAATGCAAACCGAACCACAAGGACAATAACATGCAGCTAAAAGCAAAAAGCAAAAGAGAGGTTGAGGCTATCCTACAAGATGCTATGGCGCAGGCTGTAGATTTTGTGGAGAGCGAGATTACTCAAGACAGAATAAAGGCGCAGCGATATTTTGATGGCGAAGTAGACATTGGCTATGAGGATGGAAGAAGCAAAGTTGTTGCAACCAAGGTGCGTGATACAATTCGCAGCGTGAAGCCCAGCATTATGCGTGTATTTATGTCTACAGCCAAGCCTGTAGAATTTATGCCCAAAGGCCCAGAAGATGTTGCTGCAGCAGAACAGGCTACGCAGTATATTCACTATGTATTTACAAAAAATAATGGCTATCGTGTTTTAAATGATGCTATTCACGATGCTTTAATTAAGAAAAATGGAATTGTTAAAGCGTATTATGAAGCGTCTTACGATGCAGAAATTTACACATATGACAATCTAACAGATCAAGAATATATGCTGCTTGTTTCTGATGATGACGTAGAGGTGCTAGAGCACAGCATGGAAATGTCTATGAGTATGGATGAGTTTGGTGCAGAAGTAGAAGCGCCAATACATTCACTAAAGATCAGCAGGCAAATACCAAATGGACAAATGCGCCTAGACAGTGTGCCGCCAGAAGAGTTTTTCATTAACTCACAAGCACGCAATATTGATGATGCGTATATCGTAGCGCACCGCACAGAAATGCGCGTAGGTGACTTGGTTGAGATGGGATATAGTTTTGAAGATGTTTATGACCTAGATGGGCTATACGGCGCATCAGATGTGTCAGAGGCAGAAACTATAGAGCGACAAGGTTATTCTCAAGATGATTATGAAGATCAAGAGGGTGATCCAGCAATGCGTCAAGTTGCAGTTACAGAAGCGTACATGAAGATTGATGTGGATGGCACAGGCGTACCAGTTTTGCATCGACTTATCTGCGGTGGTACAAACTATAAGCTGTTAGATTTCGAGCCTTGGGATGAAATTCCATTTGCAGTATTTGAGGTTGATCCAGAGCCTCACACATTTTATGGGCGTTCTCTTGCAGAGATTATCATGGATGACCAAGACGCAAGCACAGCTATTTTAAGAGGCGTGCTGGACAACGTAGCCATGACAAACAACCCACGTATCGGCATAGTCGATGGTGCAGTTAATATTGATGATGTGCTTAATAATGAGATAGGCGCGATTGTGCGTATGAGGCAAGCTGGGTCTGTGCAAGAACTTACTGTTCCGTTTACTGCAGGTCAAACGCTAGGGGCGCTGACATATATGGATCAGGTTGTAGAGAACAAAACTGGCGTTTCTCGCGCATCAATGGGGCTAGACCCAGATAGTATGCAGTCAACCACACGCGCAGCAGTTCAAGCTACAATTCAAGCACAAGCTGGTCAAATTGAGGTGATGGTGCGAAACCTTGCAGATGGTATGAGGCGCTTGTTTGGAATTATGTTACGCGCAGCAATCAAGAACACAGATGAAGAGCAACTTGTAAAGATGGGTGGGCAGTTTGTGCAGGTTGATCCTCGTGTATGGCGATCAGACATGGATATTGGCATCAATGTAGGGCTAGGCACAGGGCGTGAGGAAGAAAAGATGGCTGCACTGCAGCAAGCATTTTCTATACAGCAGCAAATTTACACTCAATATGGGCCGTTCAACGGCATGGTTAGCTTAACAAACATACGCAATACGCTATCTGATATGATGGCTGCTGCTGGCATACGCAACTCTGATAGATACTTTGCTCCAATTACCCCAGAGGTAGAGCAGCAGCTTCTTGCAATGCAACAGCAAGCTCAAGCACAGCAAGCGCAAGGCACTGATCCTAACCAAGCTTTCTTAGCTGCAGAGCAAATGAAAGCACAAGCGAATATGCAGTCAGACATGGCTAAGTTGCAATTAAAGCAGCAAGAGCTTGCTATGGAAGATGATCGCAAGCGCGACCAAATGGATCAAGATTTATTAGTAGATGCTGCTAAAGTGTTGGGGCAATACGGCACACAAGTTGACGTTGCAGCAATAAAAGCAGCACAGCAGGCGGCTAGAGGATAATGAGTGATATTCGTATAAATTCTGATGAGGCAAGGCGGTTAAAGAATGACACCTCTTTTAAAGAATTTGTTCAAGATGTTCGTGATATGCAGATAAGCATATTCGCAAACAGCGCTGCTCAAGAAGTTGAGCAACGTGAAGAGGCGCACGCAATTATGCGTGCATTAAACCAGATTGAAATGCAGCTTGACGCAGCAATTGCTGCAGAGCGCATATTAGATCATAACAAATAAGGAGTAGCACCGTGGAAGCGACTACTATTGAAAGTGCAGTGGACAGCCTTTTGGCACCACAGCAAAATTCTGAAGAAACACCTAACACTACAGAGGGGCCAACTCAAAATGCTGAGAGCGAGGCTGTAGAGGAAGTTGTGGATGAGGAAGTCATCGAGGCATCTAATGATGATGGTGAAGCCGAACAACAAGATGATGCAACTGAATATACTGAGGAAGTAGAGGCCGTTGAGGATAACAGCGAAGAAGTACTGCATGACGTTACTATTGACGGAAAAGCAGAGCGCTGGACCCTTTCCCAACTAAAGCAGTCTGCTGCAGGTCAGGGCTATATTCAGCAAAAAATGCGTGAAAATGGCGAGCAATCTAAACAGATTGAAGCGCAAAAAACGCAATTAGCTCAACAGCAACAAGCTATCTTAAATATGTATAACCAGATGCAACAAGGTAATTTTACTCCACCTACGCCGCCATCAAAGGAACTTCTTGAGAGTGACCCAATTGGGTACATGCAAGAGAAGGAAGCCTACGAAACGGCAATGGTTGAGCATAATACTAAAGTGCAACAAATGCAGCAACTGCAGCAGCAGCAAGCTCAACAAACGGAGCAACAAAAACTAGCGCACCGTCAAGAGCAAATGCAGCTATTGCAGCAACGCGTGCCTGACTTTGCTGACCCTCAGAAATATGAGAAAGCGGCTCAGAGCATGATAAAAGGCGGTCAAGAGTTTTACGGCGTTCCGCAAGAAGCGCTTATGCAATTGACTGATGCTGTAGAGATTGAAATCCTGTATGACGCAGTACGTTACCGCAGACTGCAGGCCAATCGTAAAAATG
>Ga0098037_1001164_pt1 | contig 12211 bp, 21 predicted proteins | sample 5_EtaG_FD_75050 | JGI IMG/M metagenome (GOLD analysis project Ga0098037, IMG submission 75050) | Marine viral communities from the Subarctic Pacific Ocean - 5_ETSP_OMZ_AT15132 metaG | ecosystem: Environmental > Aquatic > Marine > Oceanic | place: Pacific Ocean | collected 2015-01-08 | reverse complement strand
TCTGTGCATAGAACACATTGAGGATTTGACGACATTTTGTATTCGCCCATGTGGTTTCTTTGATGTTGTGCCGCAGTTCCACTTCTCCAGTTATGAATAGTGTCTAATTCGTCGCAAGTCGCCTGTCCTGTTTCAAGGGCAGATTCAAGTTCTTCCCTGTTCGGTGCTTGACAAAGACCACAACGCTTACGATTAACTGTCATATTATCAGCCACTAAATATTGTATCAATATTTTTCTGCTCTAGCAAAACTTTTGAATGCAGTATGGGGTGTATCAAATGCTTTAGAACCTATTTCGTTTTCCATCATTTGAATATATTGTTCCATAAGCCCTCGCACATTATCATCTGAGAAATCTAAATCTTTCATTTGTTCTTTAGCAGAAGCAATAATTTTCTTATGTCTTTCAATCATAGAGTTTCTTTGATTTATTCTTCTTTCATTATCAAACTCTTTATAGTCATCAGGCGCATATTTACGACCCAATTTTCGGGCTTCGTCCATATCAATTTTAAGAATAGTTTTCCACATTCTACTGCCTCCATAAAATCTGCTGCCACATTTTAGAAATAACCTTTTGATTAGGATTCAATTTAAAATCATCATCTTGATATGTTTTTGGATATTTTTCTCTTGCTGTTTTTCTATAATCAAAACCAGTCTTTCTATCATTTTGCCATGCTCGGAAACCATTCGGTGCTTTGTTGGTATTCTTTCGCTTTAAGGCTCTATCAACTAAATTAATGATAGGTAGAGCAGTAAGTTTAATCCCAGTAACTTTTCCTGATAAAGAATCTTTCTTTCCTTCTTCACCCAACTTGCTGACCTTTCTTGCTAATGATTGTTCTTTAGCATTGGGCTTAATTTGAAAGACTGAGACTTTTAACTCAGAACGAACCTTATTTGTGAGTAGTCTTCCTCCTGCATTCCAGTAGTTATTATCACGAACAATTTTATTAAAAAATTCTTCAACAGACCTAATTCCATCAACTTCACCATCAAATTGCGGAGGGATTGTTTCAACCTCAACTTCAATTTCCATATCATCAAGGTCTTCAACGGCTTGTTTCATAATCCACAAAAGACCTCTAGGGTTCGCAAACTTTGTTTTGACTTTTGAAAATAATGCCTGATGGGGAGGATTTCCTCCTTCAAAACCATCAATGTCAATAACATGGGCTAACCATTCATCAGGAACTTTAGTGACTCCTTTATTTCTTTTAGCATACCATTCTGTCGCATAATGTCCTTGAACCTTACGAGGTCTTTTCTTTTGGCCTGTTTTGGTTCTTTCAACCTCAGTAAAAAGAATAAATGCTGGGTCGCGGGCTGGCCCTTTAGCACCAGCATCACTTCCTTCACGATAATAACTTTCTAATGTTTTTGCTTGTTCTTTAATGATTTCCTCATGTTCACCATCAAACAAATCATTATCAACAATGGCTTCAATAAATTCAATAAACTCAATAGCACCTTCACCATCACGGCCACTATTTCTACTTCCCGCACGAATATTATTCATCATGTGCGTTTTGAGAAACATATACAAATTAGGAACATTCTTAACTTGCATAGCCTCTCCCGAAATACCTTGGCAGGTCTGCCTCCAAGTATTAAATTCGTCCACGAACTTAAACTCGCTTTGATTGACTTTATTTCCTTTATGGGGCTGAAAGTTCTTTTTCTTCTTACTCATCCTTCTTCCTCCGCTTCTTTCTACCCCTTACCACCTTATTAAACATGGCGGGGGCTGATGTCGTGCTAACCGCACCGGTCATTTTAAGTTCACTATCATTGAAAGTAATACTGTTGTTAGGGAACTTATAGCCCGCTTTTAGTTTTTCAAAGAAATCCTTATGTTCTTCACCGTATCTCTTAAGCCAAGTATTGATGTTATCAACGTCTATAACCTCACTAAAGGTTTCTCTTGGTTTTTGTGTTCTAGCGGTTACTTCAAGTTTTGCTAATTTATTCTTAATTTTATCCTTAATGGTAGTTTCAATATTTAAATTATCTGTAATGACTTCAGCCCATGCTAAAAACTTAACTATTTCTTGAAGAGACTCTTTACCTACATCACCTCGAATACCTAACATGTTTGCTATTTGAGCAGGAACAATCTGAGTTGTCGTTGCGGGGTGGTCTATGTATTGCTTTAATCTATAAAAAATGTTATCGGGAAATTGTCCAGTAAAAGCACCATATTCTTTTGCTGCGTCATCCATTGTTAATTGGTCAAAACCCATACCGGCATGTGTCGCTTCATGCATAATTGCTCTAATAACATATTCTTGAATTTCTCTTTCTGTTGGTTCTCTGCCTAATTTATCTTGGAGATAACGATAAATAGTTTGATGATTAATTCTTATCTCTTCATTTACCATGTTCTTTAATTTAGGCTTCTTTCCTGACATAACCATATTAAATAAGTCATCATGAACAAGAGGTTTGCTTGACATTCCATAATGACCAAAGCCTCGAATATCCTTATCAAAGTCAATATCTTCCACTTTAAGAACATCTAACCACTTAATTATCCTCGCATTTTCTTCATCACCCCTCATTGGGCAACTTGGACTAACTGGTGGTGCTGGAAGTTTTAATGGGCATTTTTGATATTTGATGACCATTTGCTGACAGCGACGACAATAGCCAGTTTTTTGAATACGGCTTGCCGCCTCTCTTTCGTCAAACTTGACGATTTCTTTCCACATCTCAATCTTTCCGAGTAAATGGATTCTTAGACTTGGGTTTATTTTTCTTATCCTTAGCCGCTTCTTTCATAGATTCGGTTTTGTTTCCATCACCGTCAATGTCTATGTAATCGGGCTTAGGAGCCTTATTTACGCATTCTGAACAATCACAGGGTTCTGCTGTTTTTTCAGTATTACAATGTGCTTTTCTTACAATATCTCTCCAACTCATTCTTCATCATCCTCTTCTTGTTGTTTTTCCTCTGTTTTTGCGGGAATAGGTTCAGGTGGGTTTCTATGATACTCACAGTATTTGAGAACTTCTTTCCAAGTCATTTCTTCTTCCCACCCGTAGCGAAACATTTCTTGGTTTTCTCTTCTTTCTCATCAATCTTTTTTGATTGGGTGTCGAACCATGAATCTAAATAAGTGCATCTTGTCATATTAATTTCTCCAAAAATTTGTGGTGGATTTTTTATCTACCAAATCCACTAATCAAATCAATAACTTTATCCAAAAGTTTAGCCGCTTCTTCAATATCTTCGGCAGCATCTTCATCAAAGCCTTTTTGAAACTCAAAAGAGGAAAGAATTGCCCTATATTCAGACATTTGGTCGCCCATCTCAGTAAGAGACACAATTTTTCTTTCTACATCTTTAGAGCCACCATAGCCCATTTCTTTTTTAATTCTAGGATAAGTTTCAGAACCATATCTCCTCAGTTCAGTTGGGTTATATTCCGAACAGGCGGGATTTTCGCACAAGCCCGTATTTGCACCTAAAAAGGTGACAAGAGGTTCTCCGCATTTAGGACACCTATTAACTTTAGGCTCTTTTATTCTAACCTGTCTCTTAACTTCTTCTTTCCACATAATATCACCTTAATTTCTCAAAAAATGGCTCGGAATTTTTTTGGCACTTGCGCCCTCATTTAAAATTTATGATTTGTATTCCCAGGATAAAAACTTCTGCTTTCAAAGTAGTTCATTTAAAGATAATAAGTTTGGCCGCCGTGTAATAATGTTGTTATAACTAATCGGATTATCATAATTAATTTAATTATTTTAATTGTCAAAGTCTGTTAAAGTAGTTTGTTTATCATATCTATTAATAAAATCATTAATATGGCTTTTAACTTGTTGTAGTTGTTGGCCCAATTCACCTAGTTTGGTAATACTGGCTATATCCATTTCCTTCAATTGTTTACGTTTAGCCTTGATATCAGATAAAATAACGACAATCTCTTTATTGATACCCTGTAATAGTTCTAATGCCTTATCCTCACTAGACATACTGTATCATGTAATGGGAGGAAGCCATACCCTATAATGGTGGCGGTTTTACCCTTGTTTAATTAAAGATAATGCTTCAAAATAGGGCATTTAAAGCATTTCGCTCTAAATCAGAAGAATTAAAAAATTTGAAACAAAGCCATATGGTTGTAGATTATGAATTCGAGGAAAAGTTGTTAATAACTACCATTTTCATCTATTGTCTTGTTTTCATCTTCCTTTATAGTTCGCTATAGAACGCTATTGGTAACTATAAAATGTTTGTTTACAGCCATCTATGATGAATAACTATCTAATGCAGAAACCCTAAATGATAGTTATTAACAACTTTACAACCATATGGTGTTGCTTTGCTATAACCCTGAAGTGGGACGGGAAGAATTACCTCTTTTCTTCCCGCCCCCGTATTCCCTCTATTCCCTGTTTGTTTGGGTCATAGTGCCATAACGAGAGGCTCATGGCTAACGGGCCGCTTTTAGGGTGCTTACGGACTTCATGCCGTATGTGGTGAGCGAACTTTATGGTCGAGGAAAGCGGGGTAAGGAACACCCCAAATAAACTCATAATGCTCATTGAAAGCCTTGATGAAGCGTTGAGAGTCAAAACGCTCATTATCACGGCGAAACATGAGAATCATGCGCTCAACGACAAGGGGCGGACATTCAACCAATTGGGCTAAGGTTTCTGCAATCTTTTCGTAGTGTCTTCGTTGAAACATGATTAACCGCTTAAGAGGCGCATATAGGGTTTTATTACCAAAGTATGCAACCATATGGTTAGGCTTTGCATTAACCCCATATAGGGGCTTCACAGGGGAATTAGCCGTGAAGAGCATCATTCCTCTTCGGAGTCCTCCATATCTGCTTTCACAGGGGTTGGGTCAATTTGAGGAACACCGTCTTTAACGGCCATGCCGTCCCAACGGTTATCCTTGATTGACTTAATCATGTAGGAATGAGCCTTACCACGGAAAGACCCAACCAATTCGCTAAATGAACCATAAACTCCACCAGTTCGGCCATGAGGCACGATAACTGACAGAATCAAGTTATGGTATTCAGTAGGGATTGCGGCAATAGCAGTAGCCACGCTTTCCTCCACAGTCGCCAAAACAAGTTCCTGTTCGTCCGAGAGGGTTGATTCTCGCCCTCGTCGTGCCGCAGGAAAACCTTCCATAGTAGAGCCAATAGAACGAATAGCCGTCCAATAGGTACTTCTTAGTTCGTCGCTACCTGCATTCTCGCCCAATGTGAGCGAAAGCAGAACAGCATTCAAGTTGTCGCTTTCTGGCTGATTATCAGCCCAAGCCCGCACTTTGTTTGCATTCAATGTCCAATTCTTCATCTTCATATTTCTTCACCTTTCCTTAAAAAAGATACTCTCACGCCGTTTTTCCCCTGTGGAGCGATAATCCACGCATGTTAGCGTATATGGTTGTCCCTACGCAAAGCGATAAACAACCATATGGTATTACTTTGTTAATACCCTAAACAATACAATAAGTGAAAGAAGAGACATGCAAGCAGGAAAATCGCAGAAAATCGCTAATCTTTTAGTAAATACCTTCCCAAGCCTTCGGCCTTGGATTGAAGCCCAATACCATTCAGCCTTCTTGAAGGATATGGTGGTTTATGGCGACGAACCCAACGCTATGATTGCTATGTGTGAGTTTGCGGCCTCTATTGAGGGTTTTGCTGATGCTATCGCTGAAGTATCGCTTGGTGAGATGATACGCATCATAACTGAGGAGTTGGTTTGAATGGACAAGGAAATACTGTTCAAAATCATTCAATACGCCACGGACGCTTTGAAGTTTGAAAGCCGTGGAGATGAACATTACAAAGTCTCCCTGTCTCTTTTGAAATATAGGCTTGAAGACTTCGGTAAATCCTTGAAAGAGGAAGAATAGTGCCTTCGGGCCAGTATAACAAAGTATGACCATATGGTAAGGTTGCTTTGTTATATTACCCCGCAAAATCCAAATCAGAAGATTAAGGATTTAAATCAATAAGTTAGGAGCATACCCACTTAGGAAGAACATGAAGACTATGGATTGGTGTGGATTGGCTAACGCCCTTTTGAGGCTGTGTAATAGGAACGGGCTGGTCATTGAAGCCGCTATGGTGTGTATGTCCCACTTACGGGAAGTACCGGAGGATGAAGAGTGATATAGGGAGATTCCCCTTCAAATGCCCATATAGGGAGCGTTGGGGTGAATAACAAAGTATTACCATATGGTTGCGGAACTTTGTTTTCTGAAAGGAAACGCAACCCCATAACCGCATAGCGCAGGATAGGGCATGAAAGCAACCCTAACTCAAGATTTACTTACTGGAGACTGTCGTATTACCATTAAAACCTGTTCGGAGGCCATTAACTACATGGGAGAAATCTTCGCCTTTATCAAAGATAATGGCCTTTATTGCCGAATGAATACCGATTTCTATATGGTCAATTTCACCATCCGTGGCGACCAAGAATTAAGCGGGCGTATCCCCAAAATCATGGGATTCATTAATGACATCACCTGTGGTCGCGTTAAGCGCGATTAACGGCCTTCGGGCCAATAGCCACAAAGTTATGACCATATGGTTGCAGAACTTTGTGAAAAGTGTAACGCTGCAACCCCATAATTGCCTTTTTTGCTATAAATCATGTATTGCCCAGAATTGTGTGGACTTATGGAGTTTGACCCTGAAGATGAATGCTATGAATGTAAGAAATGCGGTTGTTTCGCTTACCTTGATTCTGCACACGAATTTAGACGATAACGGCCTTTGGGCCAATTTAACCAAAGTAAGCCCATATGGTTGTGCTTTGCCAGTTGAAAACGGAACCCCGCCCATAAGGGGGGGCTGCGAGGGGAAGACCCGCATCATTCCTCTTCTTGGCCTCCTTCGTCGGCTTTCACCGCAGGTGGGGCCATTGTCGGGATTTCACCGTTCATGGTTCCATCCCAACGACCTTTTTTGTAGCCATTAACGAGAGCATCATAGGCTTTCTTACCCATTGAACGGGCAAAGGCCATGATGTCCTCATAAGCACCGCCAGTTCGCCCATGAGGGAGAATAACGGTGGTAATGAGGTCAGGGTTAGAAATGCCCGCAAAGGCAGTAATAACCGCATTCTTCACAGAAGTTGCATTTAGGTCTACTTCTTCGGGTAAAGACGATTCTCGTCCTCGGCGGGCGGCTGGGAAATCGTCATAAGGACTCCCAATTGAACGAATAGCCGTCCAGTATGTAGACCGCAAATCGTCGTCATCCGTTGCATTTCCAAGTGTAATAGAAAGAGAAATGGCTTTGCCCACATCTCCCCTATCTTCAAGTTCAAGCCATGCTTGAACCGCATTCGTGTTTTTAATCCAGTTGTCTTGCTTCATATCAATTCCTCCAAAAAGGTTTGATGCGTCCGTTTTCCCCTCGGAGCAACAATCGGCCACCACGGGCGGTTATGGTTGCTTTTTCATTAACATTCGCAAAGCGAAAAGCAACCATATGGTTGTAATTATGCTTTGCATTAATAAAACCATAAAGAAGGCTACACTAAACGGACAGGGAAAAGCCTATATTGGTGCATTTCGTGCTAATTTGTCCGTTTAGTGGGTGAATAGAATGAAACTCCGCCTACTCCATACATATCCGACTAACTGCCCTACTGCTGTTTCCGTCTCTAAATCGGCATGCCTCCTTAGATTTGTTTCCTTTCGGGTCTTACTACGCTGTGTTTCGGCTTTGTTTCACTATGGTTTTATGGCCACTAATAGCCATAGGAATGTGAATGCTGAGGTTATACCCCGAAGCAATATAACTTAGCCAGTATCGGTTATGGTTCTCTATATGCAAAGCAATATAACACCATATGGTTTGACTTTGAATCAAACCCTCAGCAATTGCTTCACAGGGCGGCTTTCGCCTCAATAGTCGGGCTGGAAGTAAGTATGCCGACCTCGCTCATCCGAAGTAAATGAACCTCCCCAACCCATTTCATACGAGCGAGTTCGCATTTCGGCGTTGTCTTCACGAATGCGCTCATCAATGTCTTTTTGGGTGTAATGGAACGGTTTGTGTTCCTTAGCGTATTCCTTCCAAACTGGGAAGATTTCATCCAAGTCGCCCTTTTCCATCATCTCTTCAGAAACATCAGCAGTTTCCCAAAAGGTTTCATAAATGGTGTCCACGCAGAAGAAATGCCTAATTCCTTCTTCGTTCTTCACCCACCGGTTCTCCCTGTCTGTTTTTTCATCAAGCCATTTATAAAATGCATTTGCCATCTTTTTTACCTCCTAAGCAGAAAAAGACAGTAATGGGTAGTTAAGGTATTGTTTATTCAAAGTAAACAATACCATATGGTTTGAATACATCGAAGAGTGCAGAATGTTCTTATTTAGGCATATTCAATGCGACTGAAATAGGGAGGATTTTCAGACCCCAAGAATCCGTCAAAAATGACAGGGTGTCCCTCAACTGTGGTTATATTAATTCGTATTCATATTCTAATATTCAATATTAGTATTATAGTAAAATAAATGGGTTGTCTCATGGTCGGGAGGGGATGAGACGAGACAACTCAGGGAAGAATCATTAAGGTTATGCAACATAAGTAAAAATATATTTCTATTATCTCATTATCTCATCATCTCATCATCATCATCACTACTACTACACAACCCCCTATTTTCTTAGGGGCTAGGGAGAGAGAAATATATGGAACTTTGATGAGACGAGATGAGACAACTTATTTTTGCGGGTTTCGGCAAGGTTTTGCAGGGTTGTGTTGCATAACCCTGCTGTCTCAAGATGAGACAATAGGCGAGACAGTCTCAAGGTCGCAACGGCAGAAGTTATTTCATTGGGCAAACTATTATTGTAAATAAAATCTATTTGATTCAACAACTGCATTAACTGAACAATTAATTTAAATTACAGAAGTGAAAAAGGCAGGGTGGGTAAAATCTGAGTTAGCAAAATGTTGGTAATTTCCTCAAGGGAGGTGCATTCGGTGGCATTTCTGGACTCCTTTATATACCGAAAGATAACTGTTGAGAATACCCCACAAGGGGAAGGAGAGAATATACATGGACGATACCACATGGGAAAGCCTCAAAATTGAGGTGAACGAATACCTAGAAGCCGACACTACGCTTGATGCAGGATTGCGTCAAGTCGTTGAATTGAACCTGCAAATCGGGACGAACAATCCTGATGAGCGAACTGCCGCCGAAGGTGCGCTTAAAGCACTTTTGAAGGGAAGAGACGGAACTCCGTTCCGCCGAGGCCAAAAGAGCGCAGTTCCAGCCGCAGTTCGTGTTTCTATTGACCGTATCTGTGGAGTTGTTGAAGAAGCCGCTATTGGCTACTACAACCACGATGCAGTTATTGGTGCAATTACGATGAAGCACATCAAATCCGGTGGCGGAAACTTTGATGACGCAGAAGATTACGCTTCTGCTGTCGTTAAGCGAACCAGAAACAACCTTGGCAAGATGTTCAAGGCTGGCGACTGGGACGGTAGCGTTGATTCCCTATTAGGCGAATCAAGCGACCTTTGAGATTAAAACCTCAAACAACCGCTTCTCAGGTCTTTGACCTGAACAACGGGGAATAGGGGTCTAAGGACTCCTATTCTCCCCTTTTCCACAAATGGGGGAGAGAGGACACCGACCGAGCGTTTAACGCTTTTTTCTCTCCCCCGCCTTTGGGTGGTTTGATGCGTTTAGTTGAAGAAGTCTTTGTCAAGGCAAAAGAAGATTTAATTTGCCAGTCTTGCGGTGTTGATATACCGAAAGATAGCAATCATCTTCTTGAGTCTTATGTTCATCATGGGCTTATTTCGACTAGTCATTATTGTTTAAACCCAAAGTGCAATCCACCAAATAATGTTCGTTTGAAGTTATTTTGGGGAACTCTAACTATAGGTTTTTCTCTATGGTTAATCTACTTTTTCTATCAAAACGCTGCGTTTTGAATCTATTCATTCAAAGTTTGAGGGGTGGCGGCGAAGCATATACGCCATCGGCAGGTGGGGGTATGCTTCAACAGTCGCTAAGCGACATCGTTTCACATTTTTAATTTGAAATGGTGTGGTTTTCTTCTGTTTAAGTATTTTAACGCTGAGATGGCGGAGCATGGTTAAACGCGCAGGGCTTAAACTCCTGTCCGTAATGGTTCGCAGGTTCAAATCCTGCTCTCAGCACTTTTAACACGGGGAAGGTTGAACAAGGGGCTAAAGAGTAATGACCGAGTAATCGGTTTTGTTCCCTTCCCCACCTATTCTCTATTTTTAAGAGGTAATAAAAATGCAACACACAAACGAACAAGAAGCAATTTTCAATTGCATAGAAAAAACAGACGACCACCTAATTATCAATGCAGGTGCGGGAACAGGAAAAACAACAACAATTGTTGAAGCAGCAAATCGTATCAATGGGGAGAAAGCCGCATTCTTGGCATTCAATAAATCTATTGCTACTGAATTAGCACAAAGACTTCCAACTGGCGTAGAAGCGAAAACCTTTCACGCCTTTGGTTTCGCTGCGATTCGTGCCGCCGGTGTCAAAACAAAGGTGAACAATTTTAAGGTCAATAACATTATCAAAGAACTTCATGGTGCTGATTTCTACATCGCCCCACTAAAGAAACTTGTTTCTCTTGTTAAGGGAAGTATGGTTAATGGAACTGACAAGAAAGCCATCAATCAACTGATTGATGAATACAATATCAACTTCAATTCAGACCGTGAAGAACGTATTGCAGTAGAATCAATACCTGCAATTCTCACGATGTGCCGAACACAAACCCATGTCATTGATTTTGATGATATGATTTGGATGCCTATTGTTAATGACTATCCTTTCCCAAAATACGATGTTTTGTTTGTTGATGAAGCACAAGATTTTAACGAAGTGCAACGAGAAATGATTTCTTTGTGCGTTAATGGCGGTCGCTGTATTATTGTTGGAGATAAAAACCAAGCAATTTACGGCTTCCGTGGTGCTGATTCAAACTCAATCGCCATGTTTCGACAACGACTTCTCAAGGGCGAAAGAAAAATCAGCGAATTTCCTCTTTCAATTACTTGGCGTTGTCCTAATTCGGTTGTTGCAGAAGCCAACCGATATGTGCCTGATTTTAATGCACCAGATTTTGCTGAGGAAGGAGCCGTTATTGTAGATGCTCCGTTCAATCCACAGCGAAATGATATGGTTCTTTGCCGATACAATGCACCTTTGGTGTCTGCTTTCTATGATTTGATTTCACAGGGCAAATCGGCTTATGTTCTTGGTCGTGATATGACGAAGGGTTTAATTACAGCCGTTCAAAAGATTTCTAAGAACAACCATATGGGTGTTGATGAGTTCTTGCAGTTGTTCCAAAAGGACTTTGCATATAACTATCAACGGCTTCTTGACCAAAACAAAGAGAATCAAGCGATGGCTCTTGAAGATAAGCGTGATTGTATTATGATTTTCGTCCAAAAAGCAACAACTGTTGGTGGAATCATTGAAGAGATTAAGCGTGTCTTTGATGGAAATGATAAAGGTGAAATTATGCTTTCTACTGTTCACAAGGCTAAGGGTCTTGAAGCAGACAATGTTTATATTCTCGCAACTGAGCGAATGCCTCATCCTTATGGAAGTAAGGAAGAGAACAACATTTGCTATGTAGCGATTACACGGGCTAAAAAGAACTTGTTCTATGTTGGCCCAAAACCAGGAAAAGTTTGAGGTGAAAAAAATGGAATATGCAAAATTTATGAAGATTACAGACAAATGGTCAGACAACGATATGGTATTGTTTTTAATGCAATTCCCAGTTTGGAACGAAATGATAACACGTTTCGTTATGCACAACTGGAGAGATATTGTCAATATCAGAGATATTGCTGAATACTCTCAGTTGAACGATATTGTGCTATACACTAATTTGGAGGGAGAAGAATGATTACACGAATGCATTGTCGTCATGTTGATTACGAACTAACAGCCGAAGATTTAGAATTGGGTGAGATATACAACACCATTCATCAACACTTTGTTTGTTTAGACTGTGGTGAAATTGGTGAAAGAACATACCGTATTCCTAATGAAATCATTTGGAACGGTAATCAAGACACCCTGCCTTTGGAGGAATAAATATGGAATCTATTGTTGCTAAGAGAGAACTTGGTCATGGCCGATGGGATAAAGCCTTGAAGCGTAAAATGACAGAATTATCTGTTGCTGAT
>Ga0098037_1001162_pt1 | contig 12228 bp, 18 predicted proteins | sample 5_EtaG_FD_75050 | JGI IMG/M metagenome (GOLD analysis project Ga0098037, IMG submission 75050) | Marine viral communities from the Subarctic Pacific Ocean - 5_ETSP_OMZ_AT15132 metaG | ecosystem: Environmental > Aquatic > Marine > Oceanic | place: Pacific Ocean | collected 2015-01-08 | reverse complement strand
TTGTCAGTCCACCTAGCAAAGCACCTGTTATCGCAGGATTGGCTACAGCCGCCGCACCTACTGATGAAATGATTCCTGGTATTGCTGCTAATGCTGCACCTGCCATCTTACACCTTCGCCTTAAATAATGTTGGGTTCATTGTTTGACCAGATGCTATCTGACCCATGCCTTGTGTTGCTAGGCTGTTAAATAAGCTACCACCGCCTTGAGGCTGACCAAAACTACCCTGTGCTTGACCAAAACCACCCTGCATCATAGGTAAAACGCCCAATGTAGGAACGCCTTGAAGGGTAGATGCTTGTTGCTGAGCGATCATGCTTTGTATTTCAGGCGCACTCATAAGGCCCTGCCTTGCATCCCCAAAATAATTAACGCCTCTGGCTGTGTTAATTGCTTCTTCTATGCCAGGTAGAAATATTTTTTTACCCAAAATTCCTACTGCAAGCTGTCTTGGAGATCCAATTTTTTTTTGCTTACCTAGTTTGGCTAAAGTTTCAGCTCTTAACTCAGCATTTCTTTCTTGATTTAAAAAGTCTATATCTGCTTGACTTATTCCCGCATTTTTAAACATCGCTTCGGGACTAGCTTTCATAATCTTTGACTTACGATTACTTGACCCACCCATTACAATACACCCCTATCTTGTGATAATTGCTGTAACCCTAAATCAGATAGAGTTCCAAGTATGCCCATTTGAGGCATTGCAGAAGGGCTGACGGTAGGGTTTTGTTGCATCAACTGACCTATTATCCCCTCTATGCTGGGTACGTTTTGTAATTGAGCCATACGTTGCTGCTCTATACTTGCTAAGATACCAGGCAATGCTGCTTCAGCTCTGCTTTTCTTTGTGCCTTTGCCAAACAGCTTTTCCATTGCCTCATCAATTTCTTTCTGAGTCATCTCTTTAGGAATTGGAGCTGCTTTTGATTTGCTTTTGCCACCGCCCATAATCTACCCCTTAAACAATCCGTAACCAGCTAAACCAAGACCTGCTAGTGAGGCAAGGTCTGATCCACCACCACCGCCGCCGCTTGCAGTGCTAATTTGTCCCAAGTTAACGCCACTAACTCGACTTGCTAAGCGATCAAGTGCTGTCTCTGGAGCTTGTTGTTCAAAGGCAAAACGCTGTCTTGCTGCATCAATAAGTGATTGCTCATATCCTTGTTGCTGTGCGCCTACCGCTGATAGGGTCTGAGAGGGCGCTAGAAGGCCTCTCTGGGCTGTTGGTAAGGCAGACATAGCAGCTAGTTGGTTTCTCAGCATCGCCTGTGTAGCGGCTCCTGCGGTCGCCTCAGCAGCTTGTTGTTCTTGTAAGGCTTGACGGCTACCACCAAATGCACCCTGACGGATAGCTTGACTGCCTATTCCGGGTAATATCTGACCTTGTAGTTTGGCTATAAACGGATCCATCACTGCCTGAGACTGAGCAGACATGGGATCAAGTGCCGCAGCAACTGATCTCGCACCAGCCATGCCTAAACCAGCTTGAGGAGCCGCCGCCTCTAATGCAGCTTGTTGTGCCGCAATAGTGTTAGGCGACTGTGCCGCAACTGTTTGACCAGGAAAGTACTGCATTGGCCCTTGTTCAAATGCGCCTTGTGATAAGCCAAATAAACGAGTTAATGCCCTCTCCTGTGCTGGAAATGGTCTAGTAGTTTGAGTTGTATTTGATGGTTGCTTTCCGCCGCCGCCCATTTTAAACCTCTTTTGTGTCTTCTATGTCAATGCTGAAGTCTCTCATATCACATCTCCAGCCGCTTCTTGTATAAACCCTTTCTAATGCCTTATTAGGTGTCTTAGCCGATACTCGGTCACACCCTAACCTTTCTGCCTCTCTACGAATAAAATCAAAGTGATTCTTGATAATATTCAGATTCTTTCCCTTTCCATTTGCCCAACAAGCCCATACTAAGAAGGATTGCTCTGCTGTTATAGGATGTACCTCTACAGTACAAACTGCAAATGCCTCACTGGTTGTATAGAGTATTGCCTGTCCGTTAACACAAGCTGCATATATGTCTTCTGCTCTATACGTCAACCAAGGGTACTTGTGTATAATCTCCTCAACGCCGTATTTAACCCAAGTCCACTCTCTTCTAATATCCGATATAACTGGATCCATCTCCTCTCTCCTCTTAATTTAACCTATCTTATGCCAAGCTCCGTTGCTTGCATATCTGTAAAGACCTTCTGCTGTACTGCCAAATCCAGTAGATCCGCTTCCAGCGTTGTATGCAACAGTACCCACTTTAGGTTCTACAGGAGCAATTAGCAATGGTATAAAAAACTGAAACGTCTTCATGTCGTCTATCTTTTGCTGAAGATCCCTTAGCCCCTCCTCAAGCGCTACCCGGTCATACTCCTCTGGCAGATTAGCCATCTATCTTTCACCCTCAAATCGACCCTGTATAACCATATCGGTTAGCTCCCAGTCGTCATTAGCGCCGCTGCTTTCTACTTTTAAGTGTATATAACGTCCAGCGGTTCTTACAGGAAAGCTCTTAAATGTATCGTCAACAGTAAATGTATCTTTATCTAAATAAGTGGGTGTTGCATCTATTGTTGATGTAAAGCCTACGCTAACGGTAGGGGATCCTGCGCCCTTTTTGCCTACTCGCAATGCACTAATTTCTTTAATTTTGTCTGCGTTATTTAGGTCGTGCGCTCTAGTTTCTGCGCTAACACCTTGGTTAACTAAAGTTGGGACAGTTCCTTCGTAATAAAACTTGCCGTCAGCATCCGCCGACAATGCTTCATTAAAAATACCTCTAGCAAGATAGGCAGTAACGCTAGATGTTCTCATTCCCCACTGTCCTGTCTTATAGTTGTAGTATATCTCTTTAGAAATATTAGATGAGTTTATTGGTATTCCCCAAGTTACTTCATTTTCTTTTGAATTATCAAAAGCATAAACTTTTGCAAGCTCGCCACTTGAAGCGTTATCCATAAAATACTCATTCATGCCGCTTTGACGACCAATAAGCTGCACAGAAGCGCCATCAGTAACAAAAAATCCATCTCTGCAAAGCCCATAATTTTTACGACCAACAGGAACTACAGAGTTAGGAGATACAGCTCCGACTCCATTTTCTAAAGCAACCCTATACCCAAATATATTTGGTAGCCCAACATAAGACACCAAAAACATTTGATTTTCTGTGTAAACTGCTAAAGAGTTACCTAGCTGTGCTACGCACTTAATAGGCGTGTTAGCTTCTCTTATTAAAAGCTCGCCAGCAGTATTTGTTGCGCTTGCCACCCAAACATCTAAATCATCAGCGCTACACCAAGAAAAACTTGTTTCGTATGTAGTAGATCCTTTAGAGTAATTAAATGCTAAAAGATGCGGTCCTTGCTTGTGAAATGCTTGTACTGAGTCATAATCTATATCAGGTATTTGTATTGTTAAAGTAACTGCACCAGACCTTGTTGGCGACCCTCCGGGTATGTTCATAGTTAAAACAGCGCCAGTGCTTGTGTAACCAGACCCAAAATTTGTAACCTTAATCGCTGTAACTTTGCCAGAGCTGACTTCGGTAACAGTCGCTTCTAAACCTGATCCGCTACCTGCACTTGGCGATCCGTCTTGAGTTAATACATCTCCCACTGCATAATTAGCTGTTCCAGGGTTTGTTATATTAACTCCGCTAATTTGATCATTGTGAAATAAATTAAAATTGACGTTATTCTTTTTGATTACTGGCTGAGTTGATCCTTTAGCTCCTACCACAAATGATCCGTATGTTTCAAAATCCCACTGGTCGGCTTCGTTAACGCCTTCATCCCACAAGGTTGGCAAAAAATATGTAAATGAAAAAGGGCCAGAAATTACTGTAAAAGAATCCAACCAAGCAGTTTCAGTAAACTCAATATAAGCACTTGCACTAGGAGGGCTTCCAGCAATAGTTACAGTTCCAGTTGATGTGGTAGAAAACTTAAATTTATTTGGCGACATTGCTACAACGAGATCATTTACAGCTACAATGTTATCACCGCCAACATTTGCTCCAGTAGAGTCTGTAAGTCCTACTATATTAACTAATGATCCAGCAACAAGACCATGTGCAGTTGATGTAGTAACCTCACAAAGACCGCCTGATATTGTTGCAGAAGAAATTCGTATGTCAGAGAAATTTACAGATTTATCCCAACTAGTAGCTTCTTGCTGCTTTATTAAGTTATAACCAGTCCCTACTGTGTCAATTACAGCGCCAGATGCAGAAGGTGAGAGCCTGTAAGAATAAATCCTATTTAAGTCACCTATATATGCAACTTTGTCGTTAAACTCTTTTGTTGCTATCAGTCCACGAATGTCAGTTCCAGATCCTTGAGCTGTAAAGTCATGCTTTTCTTCTCGACCTGCTTTTCTACGCATACCAAACTCGGTGTATTGAACACCGTCTACAGTCTCCCAGAAAGGTATTCTGCGATCAAAAGCTTCAGGGTATACGCCAGTCTTTAATAGCTCTGACGCATCAAATTTAAAGCCGTTACTTTTATCAGTTTCAAATGGCATTAAGCTGTTCGTTTCCAAATGTAAGTAGTAATGTAAGGTTGTAAGTTGTTGTTAGAGCCTCCGCTTCCAGTATCAGAAGTTTGGCCGGCATCAGCTCTACCTGAACTAGCCGCACCTAAATCATATTCAAAGTTTTCATTTAAAATCCCTTGAGACACGCTTCTGACGACTGCAAGTGTTTGATTGCTTGCAGCTACACGAGAACTGCTTGAGCTTTGATTTTTTAGTATAAGGTGGTCGTGAGCAGGAAGCATATCTTTTGTGAGAGTAGAAGCGCCGCCAGCCTCTAACGCAACGTCCATTGCTGTGTTAACAACTTTACCAGAGCCTATTGTTACTGTACTTCCTGAAGAAATGCTCCCGTTTGAGGCGTACTTAATCGTATTTGCTGTGGCCTCTGTAACTGTGCCGTTAGTTACGTTAGCCTGACTTGTAGTAAATCCAGAAGTTGTAATTGTGTCGCCTACCCCAAAAGGATGAAGCTGCCCTGACTCGCCTTCTGAAGCTGTAAAAGTAAGCTGTATAACATCGTCTGCTGAAGCGGTCGCTGCTGATGGCGTGTAGCCAGAATCAAGACCAACAATAGTACGGCCTTTTGCAAAAGGAACCCAAGTTCCAAACTCAAGACCCGCATGAAAATAACTAGAATCGCCAGGATTACCAGACTTTACTGTTGTTAATATATGCCCTATTGGATAAACAATATCTAGCACAGTCTTAAACAGGTTATCTTGCTGGCTGTTTAACCATACCCATTTACCAGGTGAGTTTTCTCCACCTGTAGCTGTTGAATCATATATTAAGTCTACATACTGACCAGCTTTTAAGTCTCCAGCAACAAGAGGAGAGCCGTCTTGACGAACGATGGTTTTAGCGCCAGTGCCATTTGCGTTTAAAGTTGGGGCAGTATTTGCGCTTACTCTGTTTATTTCAACAGAAACCCTTACACCCTCACCTAAAACTACAGCATCTGTAAAAGTTGCTGTATATGATATGCCATCAGAGCTACCAGTTACTTTAACCTCTGTAGACATTCTTTGAAGTACGTTAATTTCATCGTGAGCAGCAAGAAAGTTATCTCTTACACTTGATGTAGTTGCATTACCCTGTACTGGGTTAGTTGGTATTATTGCTGATGTCACGCTAACGGACCTCCGTTGACTTCTATACTTTCGTCTTTAATTCGTGAACGACCTACACCTTGTTTTGATCTCTGTGCTTGTACGTCCATAACACCTTCATCAACCATGTTTTTAAAGTAGGCAACTCTTGAGTCATCTTTAAGGTAAACGTAAGCTTCCATCAAAGATGCGTTTAAATAAATATCTTGTAAGATTGCGTAGTTAAGTGACTCGTAGTTACCTAGATTCATATCCTTACGATAAACAAGGGTATAAACTTCTGTGCTAGTCGCTGATGGCGTAGGAGCTAGGTAGATGTCGTTTCCTGCGATTGCATAGCGAGATACACTACCACCCTCATCAGAGTAGTTAAACATCTCCTTCATTGATACAGGCTCTAGTGCGTTACCTTTAGAGTCTGTTACGCTAATCATAGCTGTAATGCCGGTAGGAAGAACTGTAGCTTGTGCTGTTGGTGTAATTGTAGATACGACTTCTTGCTCTACAATAGATAGCTTACGGTTAATTCTTAACTGCGCTAATGTTTGAAAGTCAGGGATAACAGAGGTTAAATCTGATCTGTTTAACCAATCTGCTATGGCTGCTTGTAAATCACTGTCTGTTACTAATGCCATTACAGTCTCGCTGTTGTGGTTTTCATATATGGGTAATGTGTTTCTATTAGCTTAAACACATATTTCCAGTCTACATGGGATCCCATTATATCGACCCCATGCTCTTGTTTTATTCTCATAATGTCAGTCATAGATAAATCTAAGACTTGGTGCATTTCTTTTTTAGGATCATATTTGATCCAGTCGTTTGTTGCGTTTCTTTTGTTTTTGTTGTCTTCAAGTAACTGAGTTATGTCTTCTTGAAAGTGTTGGGTTATTCCTTCATCAGTAGCGTATGCGCTTTCTACTATTCCTGAATGATAATCTTTTGCTATCCTTTTCATCTCTCTCCTACCACTTAACTTTGTTAGCCCAGTAAGCCGCTGACATAGGGCCTCTGGCTATATTCTTACGGTGACGAGCTTTAAATGACGCTCGCTTCTTTCTCATTGCTTCTGACTCACCCTTCTTAGGCTTACCAGCAGTCTTTGCTCCTTGCTGACCAAAACGTATTGTCTTGATCTGATCACCTGACTTTGCCACTACAATGTGTGACTTAGTAGGATGATTAGGTGTTCTTTTAGGCTTGTTGTAACCAGAAACCCCGGCTCTTGCAAGTCTAGGGTCTGTCTTACGTTTTATCCTAACTTTAGCCATTACTTTTTCTTAGCTGTTTTCTTTGATTGTTTAAATGCTTTTGCGGTCGGTGCGCCTTTAGTTCCAGGCTTTCTCATCTTCTCACCACTACCTGCTTTAATTCTTTTGCGTTTAGCATTAATGTTTGCGTATAAACCTTTTTTAGCTGGCATTTTTATCTCCCTACTTTCTTCATTGCTTTTTTATGAGACTCAGTAAATGTGCTGCCTTTTTTCATCTCTTTTCTCATAAAAGCCATATGCTTGGATGTATGATGCTTTTTATGTCTAGCTAGTGTATCTTTTTGCCTTTTAGTTAGATCAGGCATTACTTTTTACCTTTCTTAGCTTTTTTCTTTCTAGGTTTAGCCGCCGCTGGACGACCTCGTTTGTTTCCGTATGTACCCATACCACTTGGCATAATAATCTCCTAGTTACAGGAAAAGGGAGCCGAAGCTCCCCGTCCTTTTTCTTACTATTAAGCAGTAATTGCGTAGTAAGCAGCGTTAGAAGCCTCTGAACAAGCTTCCAAAGTGTAGTAACACTCAAGAAGTTTTTTCTCGGCTGAAGCTGTAGTAGCAATGTCAGTGGTGTGGATTTTCTTACCACCGCCAGTTGCAAGTTTCCAAGTTGACATATCTAAAACATATAAAGTGTTGATTGGCATATGCTTGTTAGGAACAACAGCAATAGGACCAAACTGAGAAACGTAAACAGCTACTCGGTTAATGATATTGCCACCATCAGCAGCGTTGCCGTTTAAATCAGTGCTTACAGTAGTAGACATACCTGTTGAGCCTCGGACTTTAGTAACAACACCAGCAGATGCCATTAACTTAACATTACCAAAGTCGCCTGAGTTGTTCCATACACCATCAAGCAATGTTTCTAACGTGCCTTCTGCAAAAGCAGCAGCGTTGCCTGGATCAAGAACATTTGCTTCACCAGTGTTAGCGTTATTTACTGCGCCAGTAGCACCAACTGATTGGTTAGCTAAAAGGAAGTAAGGAAGGCCAGCAGAGTTTCCGCGAGCAGAAGATGATCCAGTTGCCTTAATGTTACGGCCTGTACCAGCACCTAAGTTTTGAGTGGCGATTGTTCCTTCAGCAGAACCAGTACCATCAAGAGTGATTGCCAAGGTTTGACGCTCAACATCCATCTGAAGCTCTTTACCTAACTTCATTAGCTGATAAGCCATCTCTTTGCCGGGTACACCAGCTCGATCAAACATTTCAGCCTTTTTGGTTACTGCAACAACTTTCTGTGCAATCTGGATGCGGTTGCCCAATCGAACACGAGCAGAGTTGTCGCTATCAGAAGCTGCAATAGCTTCTGCTTCAACAACACCATTGCTGCCCGCAGATGCTGCGTAGTTGTCAGTTAACCATTCATGGTTGTCAGCAGTGGCTGATACTTGGCCGATGCCTGAAGTGAATGGGGTTTGGAATGGAGATACGTTGAAGATAATGTTGCCTAAATCTTCACGAATACCATCCGCTAATGTTACCGCTGATGCGGAAGTAATTGTAGCCATGATAATTTACCTATTTAAAAGAATCGAGAATTAAATCCACGGCAGCTTGTTGACTAATAGAACCATCGGCCTGTATGGCCTTGTTCGCTCTAGCCTGCTTTGCCGCAGCCTGTTTTTGCGCTCGACTTTTTGACGTTCCTTTCCTTATAACAGTTTTAGAAGTCTTCTTCTTAGGAGCTTTACTTTCAGCAACCTGTTTCTGCGATTGACTAGCCATTGCAGCATCGTGTAACACCTTTAACACAATAGCGTCATTTACAGTATTAAGCATCTCAGGGTCGCCCCCAATGCTTTCAAAATACTCAGTCATCACGCCTACTTTCTCGGTTGCAATTTTTTGATCTGCAAACCCAGGCTCTAATTGAACTAACAATTCTGCCTGTTGCGCTGATTGAGCCTGTAACTGCTCTACTTGTTGTGCTTGGTATTGCTCTGATACTTTACTAGCTACGCTGTTTATTTCAGATTCCTTTTGTTCGTAAAGAACCTTTGCTTCTAAAGCTTGTTCATAAGCATAGGGATCTGACTCTTTTAACGCTAAAAGCTCTTGAGTTGTATGGGTTGGCCGCTGACCGTATACCATTGCTTGAGCCACCTCTAACAGCCTTGCTGTTTCTTCGAGAGATGTGTTTCGCTCTGCCTCAAAAGATTTACGCTCGTCAGATAACGCCTGAGTCTTACGAGTATAATCACCCTGCATCAATATGCCACTCTTGATTTTTTCAATATCATCAAGACCGTTCTCATTCAAGAACTCTTTGGCAGAAACTAAATAATCGTATTCGCTGTCGTCAAGCTCGATGTCACCAGGTATTTCTGGCTCATCACTCTCTTCCAACTCATCGTCTTCAGTTTGATCGAGTGTTTCTTCCACTTCGTCATCGAGGTATTCTTCTTCAAATTCCTCTTCTAACTCAGCTTCAGCCACAGATTCATTCTCAACTTGTCCTACTTCTTTAGGGTTGATCATGCCCATTATTGCTTCTAATCCAGCATCCTGTGTAATGGGTTCGTTACTAGAGAATTCCGTAGGGTTGTTCTCAGTTTGTTCGCTCATTTTAATATCCTTTAAGGGTCGGCTTTGCCGTTATCCTTTGTTAAGTGATAATTTTTGGTTTGTTTTTTTGCAGCTCTAGGTATTGCTGAAAAGTTGGTGTATTAAACAACTCTTCAGAAATCCCATCTACCTCTTGTAGCGTCAATTTAGTAAACGCTACTCCTCGCATCCAGTTAACCAAGTCACCAGATACGATGTAATATTCTTTATCTTCCTCGGATTTGTTTTCCGAGTGTTTCTCGTTGGTTTGCATACCACTCCAAATTCTCTTTTAAAGCCTTAACTACTTTAACCTCTCTCCAAAGAGCTTCACCTAATTCGGGTGTCTGCACTCCAGAAAAAGCCCTGTATAGATTATCTTCCATTTCTTGAAAGATAAACTGCACTGCGCTATCCTCAATAAGCCTTGCGGCTCCGTTTGCTACTTTTAACTTAGTGTCGTTATTTGCGCTCTCACTAACAAGACTAGTTACCAATCTTGACTGCTCTCTCACTGCGTGCCTCCAAGTTAAGTTCCGCTAACTTAAATTCGTTCTCATCTTCATGCTCTCGTACTTTAAGCATGAATTGTTGCTCTTTTAGGGCTAGCTCTTGCTTGTCTAGCTCAAGCTTAGCTCTCTCTATCTCTACCTGCGCCATTAACGCCTGTTCTTGCGCTGATGGTGGCTGTGGCTCGGGTTGCCCTGTAAACTCAGCAGGTGGCTCTGTGAAGTACCTGCCATGTGCGCTCTTATCATACAGTCTTACCATATCTTCTTGCAACTGTACAATCTGCTGTGGCATTACTGTAATTCCTAAACCTCCAGCACCTGCCATTGCTTGCTGCGCTGCCATAGTTTGTTGCATGTGGAATAACTGCTCAGTTTTAGATCCGTTGCCTAAACCAACAAGAACAGTAACGTCTTTTCGTGCATGCCAGTCTCTTGGGTCCACTTCTACAAACTTATTGTCTAAACGAAATATAGAAGCATCTTGTGCATGAGCAATCTCTAGCTCATAGATACCCATAAAGACTTTGCGTAAAAATTCACCAAACTCTCTCGCTATTAAACGAACTCTAGCTTGTCGCTTAGATAAAACCTGGCTAACCGCACCCGCCGCTGTGTTGCCATGCAGGATGTCAGGGCTAATAGAGTTATCAGTAGAGCCTACGTTTTGCTCTAGCATTTGATCAGCAATACCCATCATGTTGTAAGTATGCTGGCCGAATGAGGGCTGTTGCGGGAATGAGATAGCATTAGGATGCTTGACAATGTAAGGCGCACCGGGCTTACTGCTCATTACTGAGTCTAGGTCTACTTGGCCCTCTACGATAACAGGACGACCATTGTTAAGGTTGTACTGGTTATCTAGCTGGTTACGCCAAAGCGTACTTTTAACCTTTTGAAGTGGAGCTGCTGCGTCAGCAGGGCAAAGACCTGTTAATCTGTGCGGAATGCGAATAGGAGTCCATACAACAAAAGGAATCTCATCAACTTCTTCTACATTTAGGATTACATTGCCTATTTTGCATACTTTAATTAGCTCATCGTAATCATCTTCGTCACGATCATAGCGCATATAAACTTCATGAAGATCATACATCTTAGTGATGTTTTCATTCTCATCATCGTAGTTATCGCCGTCAAAGTTTCTTGCAATCCTTTCTGGTGAGTCGTATTCGTTATAACCAGAAGAAGGTGATGCTTTTTCAATCTTTTTAGCATCAAAGCCCATAGATATTAGGTCGCTTTTTGACTTCATGCTACGCTGGCGAACGTACTTGGCTTCTTCTACAGTTACTGCGTCACTATCAATAGCAAACTCTTCTGGCGGGATAACCTCAACCTTTGTTTCGCTGTCTACCTTAGTTCGTAGCATTTTACCTGCGTAGACGTTCATTTGAGTCAATTCATCAAAAGACTCTTCGTATTCGGTAATCTCCACCTCTGGGTCTGCCATCAAAATAGCAAAAGCAGTCTCCGAGATTTCTTCAAACGTATGGCTAGTTACGACATCTTCCATTGAACGCCAGCGCTTAATAACGCCTTGGCGCTGAAGAAGGCCGTCCATTAACGAATCTAAGATTACGCTAAAGCCATCGTTCTGACGATAAAATACATATCGAACATAGTCAGTTGCTTGTTGTGCGCCTTCTACGTCTTCTGGGCCTTCTGGCTCGAATCTAACAGTCTCATCGTCTGCAATGAAAAGCTCGGCAACATCGGCTTTGATATTCTCAACAGTCTGATAGACTTCTCTGGTAACGATTTTCGAGTAGCCGTCACGTTCATTCCCGTATCGCTCACCAAGATAGTAATCAATAAGATCAGCGCGAGTTTGCGCTGCATCGCTGTCCATGTGGTCAGATACATTGTCTTCGTATGAGTTGATTGCCGTAATTAAGTCTTTATTAGGAACCATTATGTTACCCAGTTATAGTTTTGTGACTCCTTGGTTTCCCAAGGTCGCTTTCTTTTATTTGATTCAGATGCCTGTGCAAACCTTTGACTCTGGAATGCGTATCTTGTGGCAGACATCAAATCGTCTTCTTTGTCTACTATCTTACCGTTATCACCAAAATGGTAAGTCCCGTATTCCTGTTGCCAGAAGTGACAACTCTGAAATACTTTAAATAATCCTTTCTGCATCGCCCTAGTCATTGCAGTAATACCAGCAGAAATCTTTATGTCTCCCTTAGTTTGCGATATGTCAGGGGGATTTGTAAAGTGTTCTGGTAGAAAGTTAACTCCTTCCTGCCTGTACTGCTG
>Ga0098037_1001159_pt1 | contig 12231 bp, 26 predicted proteins | sample 5_EtaG_FD_75050 | JGI IMG/M metagenome (GOLD analysis project Ga0098037, IMG submission 75050) | Marine viral communities from the Subarctic Pacific Ocean - 5_ETSP_OMZ_AT15132 metaG | ecosystem: Environmental > Aquatic > Marine > Oceanic | place: Pacific Ocean | collected 2015-01-08 | reverse complement strand
TGCTTTTAGTAATAAGCGTTGGTTGCATTTCTTTATGCTCTTCGTTCCCGTCATGGGTCTCTGGACAAGTTCTATCGGTATTATTGGACTTGCTCTTAATCTCCGTGCTTACGACTTTGTATCTCAGGAGATTCGTGCAGCAGAAGATCCTGAATTTGAAACCTTCTACACCAAGAATATCCTCTTGAATGAAGGTCTCCGTGCTTGGTTGGCACCTGTCGATCAACCACATGAGAATTTTGTATTCCCAGAAGAAGTTCTTCCTAGGGGTAATGCATTATGATTCAGTCTGTTGGTTTTCTTGCACTCCGACTTTGTGTCGGGGTGCTTCTTATCCATCACGGATATGAAAAACTAGACAACATTGAGAACTTTGCAGATGCATTTGTAAGGCCATTGCATCTGCCTTTTCCCATTGTTCTTTCATACATCGCAGCACTCTCTGAGATTATTGGAAGTTGGATGTTGATTATTGGACTCGGTGTTAGATTTGGTGCGTTAGCAATCTTTGGAACAATCACGATTGCAATCTATCATGCTATCGCCACTGCTGGATTTAACATTTATTTGTTAGAACTCTTGGGTCTTTATTGGGGAGGGGCAGCATGTCTCATCCTTAATGGTGGAGGAAACTTTAGTATAGATCATCTAATTTCTAAGAGATTAAAAACATGAACGGGTATTTGGTTCTCGTTTACTTCACTTGCTTTGCCATTATTGCTGGTAGTGCTTTTGCGATGATGTGGGCAAACATTCAGAACATTAATAAAATGATGAATGATAAACCTCAAAAACGTCACCCGGAAGCACCAACAGCAGGTGAAGAAGTAATGTATGTTGATTTGACAAGAGAGAGACTAGAAGACCTTTACAAAGAGGAAAATTTCTGATATATAAGGGGCGTAGCAATTTGCCTTTTAATGAAAATATTTTTAGATACTGCTGACACTGAGATCATTAAAAAATATTTTGAAACCGGATTGGTAGACGGAGTTACTACCAACCCCACTCTCATTATGAAGAGTGGAAAAAATCCTGAAGATGTCTATCAAGAGATTAAAGACATTGGGGTAAAAGATATAAGCATGGAGGTCATGGGTAACTTCGTTGAGATGTACACGGAGGGATCTAGACTATCTCAAAAGTTTGGTGATGTATGTACGGTCAAAGTTCCCTGCACACGCGAGGGTCTGAAGGTCTGTAAAGCACTTTCTGATGAGGGAGTCAAAGTCAATGTCACACTCATCTTCTGTGCCGCTCAGGCAGTCCTAGCAGCAAAGGCGGGGGCAACATACGTTTCTCCATTCGTAGGACGCTTGGACGACCAGTCAGTAGCAGGTCTGGAGGTTGTCAGATCTATCTCTGAGCTGTATCGTATCCATGGGATGCGAACTCAAGTTCTGTCAGCATCAATCCGCAGTGTGCAACGTGCCATCAGGTCATGGTATAATGGTGCTGAAATTTGCACCATGCCACCCAAAGTATTTGATCAGATGTATGATCACATTCTTACCGACAAAGGTATGGAAATTTTTGAAAATGATTGGAAAGGAGTACAAAAATGACTTTTACAGTTTACTCAAAGGATGGATGCCCCTATTGCACAAAGGTCGTCCAAGTGTTACAACTGGCAGAGCAAAAACATGTGGTGTATAAATTAAACAGAGACTACACCAGGGAGGAGTTTTACTCAAAGTTTGGAAATGGTTCTACATTTCCACAAGTTTTGATTGATGAAACATCCATCGGAGGTTGCTCCGAAACAGTTCAGTATTTAAGGGAGCAGAAATTAGTCTAATGGAACAGAACCTCAGCGACATCTTCGATCTAATAGAACATGCGATTGATAATGCCTTTGAGGGACAAATGAATTTAAAGTTCTATGATTACCTCAAGGACAATAAAACAAAAAAACATGAGATAGATTCATTCATCACTAGTTCAACAACAAAAGAACTTAACGATACAATCGTAGAGTTAGATGAATATCTCAAAGGTGGTGCTGATAACGAGCATAAACAATTGCGAGAGGGTTACGGTCACATTCCTAAACCTGAAGCAAGAAAAATTAGAAACTACTTACAAAGTTTCATAGATGATGCAGAGAGGTATAGTAATGACCGAAGACCTGGAAGAAGGAAAAAGCAATCTAAATAAACAGGAAACCCACATTAATCGTGGATTTGAATTACTATTAAGAAAAAGGAGGATAAAACCACCCGAACCACCAAAAACTTTTCAGGTAAAGTTTGGAAAGATGGTCTCCCTCTTCCGAAGAGAGATTGTATTTCATCTGAACTTCTATCTGGACATCAGAAAGAAATAGTCTCTGGAGGACAGAAGATGTTAGCAGTAACACTAACGATAGGAACATTAGTCTCAATCATGTTCTTTTTTGTAGGAGGTGTGGTAGGATGGTTAGCAAAGGAGCACCAGTTCCAAACACAACCTGTTTACACTCATCCAGAGATGTTTGATGAAAACGGTAATGTCCTTCCCGATGAAATTTTAGCTGTACGATTTGAAAACTATTATGAGTCCAACGAAGACGACGACGAAGACTAAGACCAAGCAAGAACTTCCACCCAATCCATTTGTTCATGAGATCTTAGAGGTCGTGAGCAAACAGCGTAGCAATGCAAAGAAAGTTGCAATGCTTCAGGAGTATCGTAATGATGCACTTACTGCTATTTTAATTTGGAACTTTGATGATAGCATCATCACTATTCTTCCTCCTGGAGAAGTTCCTTTTAAAGAGAATGAAGTGCCAGTTGGAACTGACCACACATCCCTTCGCAGAGAGTGGAAGCATCTTTATAACTTTGTAAAAGGTGGCAACGATACTTTGAATGGTCTCCGCAGAGAAACCATGTTTATTCAGATGCTTGAAGGTCTTCATCCAGAGGAAGCAAAGATCTTATGCTTAACAAAAGATAAACAATTGCAATCTAAATACAAGATAACTCAAGCAAATGTTGCCGAAGCATTTCCAGACATTCGTTGGGGGGACCGCTCATGACGGTTGCTGTAAAAGAACAAGAAAAAATGGCAGAATTTGGAACAGAATCCAATCAAATTAATCCATCTGATTACAGTTGTCAGGTTCTTCTGGAAAAGACAACTCTTAGCACTGCGAATGACAAATCATTTCCTACAGATGCCCGTCTGATTTGGTATGTTGTCGATGGTAAAGAGCACCTTGATCTTGTTCGTTGTGGTAAGGTTTCTAAACTCTTTGATATGTACTACGATAAGTATGGAAAGGGTTCTGTTCAAAAAATTGATTTTGGATATGGAACAGTGAGTCCCAAGTTGTGGGGTCAAAAACCAAAGAAAGAAAAGAAGAGAAAATGAATGAAGAGAATCTCCGAGAACAAATTAACGAACTAATTAAAGACGAGATTCAAGATGTTATCAATGATTATGTTGATACTGTAGAGGATCAAAGTCATGGTGGACTTGGATTTGTTCGCACCGATGATGAAAGTGAGTTGAAGGTCAATGTCTCTAATAAAGAGATTGATAAAATTATCAAAGAGTATAAGAAGATAAAAAAACGTGAGAGATCAAACATTTCTCACATCAAAAAACTAGGTCTTCTCGATAAGAATGGTAATCCATTGTGACTAAAAAAGAAAAAGAACTCCCATGGTGGAAACTGCACGAAATTACAGAACAACTTAATGGCACACTGAGACATATCTCTTGTGTAGATAGTAATGGTAGGCAATATAAGCGAGTTGTAATTGAGTATGAGGAAGAACAATGCAACCAGTAATTTACAGTAATGGTAGTCAAGAGTGCGAAAGAGCAGAAAGTTTACTCAATAGTGTTCAGTTTAATGAGTGCAACAATGTAAAAGTCTTCCACTTAAACGAAGACTTTACTATTAAGCAATTCAAGGCAGAGTTTGGCGAGAGGGCAGAGTTTCCACAGATTGCTATCGGCCTCAATCATCGTGGAACTTTGAAGGAAACAATTCACTACATGAGTAGCAAAGGAATGTTTCTTTAAAACGGTATCACGTTATACAAAACTACTTGACTATATAATGTATGAGGTCTATAATAGACCTGTCGTTCATCCCACTCTGTGGGACGCAAGTAGGTCGCGGAACGGATCGTTCATCCCTACGGGGACGCACACGACTGAAGGAACGGGGAGTAAAACCCTCTACTACTTTAGGAGTAACTACCATGAACACCCTTACACTAATCAAGAACCAAATCGAGAAAGCAGCACGTCTTCATGACGCACAGATTGCCCACACTTCATATCGTGGTGTTGAGTATGACCAGCGTTGTGTAGAGTCCAAAGAGACTCACGGCACCTTCTGCTATCGTGGTCGCACTTACGTCAAGTAATTGCAAAACTAACTGAATAGTGTTATGATGGGAGGGTAACCTCCCATTTTTTATGGATAGAGAAAGATTGAAACTCATAGTGAGGAATCTCAAACTGCTTGTAGACTCTCTTGAATCAGAGGTTTTCTCTGATACAAGTGCTTACATAGACAAGCGGGAAAACTTTGATGATCCTGCTTCATACTATGCGCCCATCTCAGACTACGAAGAAATTTTTAATGACGATGACGGATACCCCGACTAAACTAATTAGCGTCACTCCAGACGCAGAGAAGCACATGGCATATTGTGCTCGTGTAAGCAATCCTGCTAATCAAGAAAACGAAAAGTTCTCTGGTCTGTTAAAGTATTGTGTAAAGCATCAGCACTGGAGTATCTTTGAGCAGGCATATATGACCCTGGAGATCAATACTACCAGGGGAGTGGCGGCTCAAGTGCTTCGACATAGAAGTTTTACATATCAAGAATTTTCACAACGCTATGCTGATTCCTCTTTATTAGCAGAGGAAATTCCACTTCCAGAACTCCGTAGACAAGACACCAAGAATCGTCAGAATTCTATTGATGATATTGACCCGTTTATCCGCCAAGAGTTTCAGATCAAAATGAAGAAGCACTTTGAAGAAGGAATGAAACTCTATAAGCAAATGCTTGATGCATCGATTGCAAAAGAGTGTGCTCGTTTTGTGCTTCCCCTCGCCGTGCCCACAAAAATCTACATGACCGGTTCTGCAAGGTCATGGATCCATTATATCGATTTGCGTTCTGCAAACGGAACACAGAAGGAGCATATGGATATTGCTTTGGGTGCTAAGAAGATATTCATCGAACAGTTTCCTGCCGTTGCTGAGGCAATGGAATGGGTTTCATAAATATTTGCACTAATACTTGAGGTTTATGCCACTATACCCTGTTATTAACTTAGAGACGAAAGAGAAGAAAGAACTCTCCATGACGATGAGCGAGTACGCTAAGTGGAGAGACGAGAACCCAGGATGGGATAAGGATTGGAGAGCAGGTGTCGCCGGTTGTGGTGAGGTTGGAGAGGTTTACGACAAACTCAAAAAATCTCACCCCGGCTGGAACGATGTCCTACACAGGGCATCGAAGATGCCTGGTTCCAACGTCCGCCCTATCTGATTTCTACCGTCTATGCCTGCAAAAAAGAAGTCTCCTACACCAATCGTTCCATTCGGAATGAGCAACAAGCATATGAAAAGAAAGAAACCAATCAACAAGGACCTAATGAGGTCCATTGAACCATTAACAGATAATCAAAAAGAACTGTTCCGCTGCTACGAAAACAATCAAAATGTTGTAGCATATGGTTGTGCGGGAACAGGTAAAACTTTTATTACTCTCTATAATGCATTGAGAGATGTGTTGGATGAGAAAACACCATATGAAAAAATTTATCTTGTGAGATCTCTTGTTGCTACTAGAGAGATTGGATTCTTGCCTGGAGATCATGAGGATAAATCATCCCTTTACCAGATTCCATATAAGAACATGGTAAAGTTTATGTTTGAGATGCCCACGGATGCAGACTTTGAGATGCTCTATGGTAATCTTAAAACACAAGGAACTATCTCATTCTGGTCTACTTCATTCATTCGTGGAACCACTCTTGATAATGCTGTCATCATTGTAGATGAATTCCAGAACTTGAATTATCATGAACTTGATAGTATAATCACTCGTGTAGGTGAAAATAGTAAGATCATGTTCTGTGGTGATGCAACCCAGACCGACCTTGTTAAATCCGCTGAGAGAACTGGTATTGCAGACTTCATGAAAATTTTGCGTATCATGCCCTCTATTGATATTATTGAATTCGGAGTTGACGATATCGTTCGCTCTGGACTTGTGAAGGAATACCTGCTTGCTAAAATGGAAACTATGTGAAATGAGTTTTATTCATCATAATTATCTCGGTGAACTTGAATTAAACAAGAAAGAAACAAACGGCATCCGTCTCTATAACCTTCCTAATGGAGACTGGGTGCCTTCTATTACTTCTGTAACTTCTTTCTATAACCGACAGATCTTTGTTGACTGGCGTAAGCGAGTTGGTATTGAGGAAGCAAATCGTATCACCAAGAAAGCAACTGCTCGTGGAACTGATTTTCACTCAGCAACAGAACTTTATATGTTGAACAAAGAAATAAACTGGGATGAGTTTAGACCTCTGACCAAGTTTATGTTTCATCATGCAAAGCCATATCTAGATAAGATAAATAATGTACACGCTATAGAGAGGACTCTATACTCCGAGTACCTTGGTCTAGCAGGTAGAGTTGACTGCATTGCAGAGTACGAAGGAGAACTGGCAGTCATCGATTTCAAAACATCTGAAAAAATCAAACCTGAAAAGTGGTTGGAGAACTATTTCGTACAAGAAATGTTCTACGCTTCTGCTTATTACGAACTTACTAGTATCCCTGTTAAAAAACTCATCACTATCATGGTCACTCCTGGTGGTGAGGTTAAAGTATTTGACAAAAGAAACAAAGGGGACTATATTAAACTTCTAGTTCGTTATATTAAAGAATTTGTACATCACAATACTGGGACAAAGAATGGAGAATGAACTAGAAAAAGTATTAGAAAGTAAATTCTTCTGCCCTGCTCGTTTCGCACAAGAGATCGAGACCCTTGTGCATGGAGAAACCAATATGACTTACATTGATGCTATAATTTACTTCTGTGATAAAAATAGTATTGATTTAGAATCTGTTCCTAAACTAATCTCAAAACCGTTGAAGGAAAAGATTAAATATGAGGCAATGGAACTTAATTTCTTAAAGCGAAGTTCTCGCGCCAAATTACCCCTTTGATTTCATTTTTATCGGAAAAAATTTTCCGGCAAAAATCTTCCATATTACTTTTTTGATGATGCCCTTTGATGCCTATAAGCAGTATCTTTCGTTGAAGAATCACTTCACGAAAGAAAAATATGACTATCATAAGTATTGCGGTAAAAGTCGAGCAACTGTTCAATCATTCTATAAACGAAAAGATAGATTCTGGTTTGAAAAACTTGCTAGAGGAAAAGATGATAAAGAAGTTGTAGAGTTCTTTATATCTAACTTTATTACCTGTACTGATCCAAGTAAACTTTGGATAGGAGAGATGATACGCGAAGGTGAAGGTAGATATACTTCATGGAAGAAGAGAACTCAGTCAATGTCATACATGTTTAAAGAAGAGGTTGAAAAAATCTTTTCTGATAATAATTTTGATGCTATGTTTTCTATGGATGGTTCTTGTCATCCAGATATTTTAAAATCATATCTAAGAGATGATATATCAATTGAAACTCTTGTTATTCTTGATAGAATACTTGGTTTTAGAAAAAATTGGAATGATAAGTTATCAGATCCAGTGTGGGAAACCGTCAACATGAGAATGAAAAAGTATTCTCCATTCCTAAATATTGATGTACCGCGTTATAAAAAAATTCTTAAGGAGGTTGTAGTAGGGTAACATGAGTTTCTTTGAATCAGAAGTCGTTCGTGCTGAACTTGCTGAAGTACAAGAACTTCAGGAAGAAGTTTATTCTAGTGTGTTTCAATTCCCTGCTATGTCCAATGAGGACAAACTGCATCATATCAGTCTCCTAGAGAAACTGATTGAAAAGCAACAGATCATATGGACTCGTCTGAGTTTATCTGATGACCCAGAAGCAAAACAGATGAGGCATGATATGCTAAGTTCTGCTCGTGAAATGGGACTTCCTCCTAGTGTTGATATGAATGTTGTGTTTAACAACATGAATTCCATGCTTGACATTATGAAAAAACAGGTTGACTCTAGGGGTTCTGACCTGTAGAATAACAAGGTACACACAAGCCAAATCTAATTAATCCAAGGTAATCCTATGTCTTTTTCAGACCTTAAAAAGCAATCCTCTCTGGGATCTCTTACTTCTAAATTGGTAAAAGAAGTTGAGAAGATGAACAATACTTCCGGTGGTGGTGATGACCGTCTCTGGAAACCAGAAATGGATAAAACCGGTAATGGATATGCAGTTATCCGTTTCCTTCCTGCCCCTGAGGGAGAAGAACTTCCCTGGGCAAAGATGTACTCCCACGCCTTCCAAGGTCCTGGTGGATGGTACATTGAAAATTCCCTGACCACTTTAGGTCAGAAGGATCCTCTATCAGAATATAATCGCGAGTTGTGGAACAGCGGTCTCGATTCTGATAAGGACACTGTTCGTAAGCAAAAGCGTAAGTTGTCCTACTATGCCAACATCTATGTTGTGCAGGACAAAGCAAACCCACAAAATGAAGGTAAAGTCTTCCTTTACAAGTTTGGTAAGAAGATCTTTGATAAGATCATGGAAGCAATGCAACCTGAGTTTGAGGATGAGACCCCAATCAATCCCTTTGACTTCTGGGGTGGTGCTAACTTCAAACTGAAACTGAAGAAGAAAGATGGTTATTGGAACTATGATGCTTCTGAGTTTGGTAACGTCACTCCTCTTCTAGATGATGATGATGCCCTGGAGACCATCTGGAAGAAGCAATATTCTCTTGCTGCCCTGGTAGCATCAGATCAGTTCAAGACCTATGAGCAACTGGACAATCGTCTACAGTTGGTTCTGGGTAAGAAGTCTTCCCGTCGTCCTGTGGATGAAGAGCTGGAAGATGAAAGTGAAGGTCGCGGTTCTTTCACTCCAAACTTTGAGTCTAGCAGAGCTCCTGCACCAGACATCACTCCAACCAAGTCTGCCGACTCAGATGAAGATGATGCTCTATCTTACTTCCAGAAACTGGCAGAAGAATAATTAACCGTAAAGTCTGATATTATCAGCACGCTTAAGGGTTTCACTCTGATACTGAGTGGAACCCTTTTCGTATATCATCATTTCTTGTAAATCATCAAGCACAACATTTAGATAGAATGGTTTAAGAATGAATATATGTCTCTTTTCGTTCTCTAGTTTTTCTTCATACTGATAGTTAGTTACTTCTGTTGTAATAGAATTTGCAGTAACAACTTGCTGTAGTTTATAATCAAAATAATTTACAGAGAAATCAGACTCTACTCTTAATCCAGCAGCAACAATAGTTACCCCATCAGTATTCTTAATCTCTATAGTCTCGTGATGGTGAGTGGCATTCATTTTTTCATATGTCCCATACTTATCTAATAGATATCGATCAAAGTCTGCTTGAGACATTGGCCATTCTGTTTGAACATTAATAATGTTATTCGCAGTTAGAACTAACCAATCCAAGTTAGATCTCCCATACACATCAAAAGAAACATTATCAGGTCTATCATTTCCTTTAATATCATACTTAGTGAAGAATGCTAAGTCTTGAAAGATATCCTCCCTCAACACTCCTTTCTTAAATAAATTCTTGACGCGAATATAATCAGAGATCTTCGCATCTGGAAGTCTGCTTACATATTCAAAATCTGGTAAACGACTAAAGTAATTTGACATCTTAGAAACCTATTGATTGATCACTATCATCAGCGTAATCACTATTAAAGACTGGCTCAAGTTCTTTAAATCCTAAGGTTAAAGAGTAGGATGCCATTCTTCCGTCAGGGAAAGTTGCATACTGACCATGAGGTGTATATCCAACCTGCACACTAGTACAGAAACATTCTTTTACTTTTCCTATAGCTTTATTTTCCTCACCACCTTTTCCTCTGTGCAGATACTTAAGTTTAAACGTATGCGGTGATTTTAGGAACAGATTAGAATCGGATTTTTGAACTGCTGAACCTTGTTTAAAGAAACGAAGTATTCTAATAATCTCATCACCCTCATCCTGATTGCGAGCAGACATTGTAAATGCAAAATTAAATGTTCTCAGTGTTGGACCTTTGAATAGCAACTCCATGTTTGGATTTAAAATCTGCCCAGTAGATCTTGTTATGAGACCAGAAGCACCAACCGCTTGCTCAGTAAAAAAAGCAGCAAGAGCTTCTTTAGCACCAGGATCATTAGCCATTGACGAAAGTTGTCTACCTGCCTCTTGAAATCCAGCTCCAGGAGTTTCTGTTAGTCCTTTCATCGCAGATACAGCAGCAGCTGCCTGCAGTGCGTTTAGTGTGTTATCTTCAAAACTAACCGATGATTGATCTTGAATACCTGCTGGAATTGGTAGGAAACATGTTCCAATAATTCTGCCATCAGTAGCAGACCTATCACCAAAACCAACACCACCTCCTGATGTTTTTTTAGGTTCATACTTTAACATATCAAATTTAATTACATCCTGTGATGTAGTTCCAATATCAACTGGATATTTTAAATCTTTAGGAAAATCTACTCTAGTTTGAGGACCATTCCCAGCACCAGATGATCCTTGACTTGGCAGGGACCTTCTAATCCAAGGTGATGCTCCACCAGATGCTCTAGAATCTTTTTCTGGTTCAGCACTTACCAACGCTTGTCCAGATTTACCATTAGCAGAGTTATACAAATTTTTTCCACTACCATCCAATCCAAAACTATCCTTAATAGATTCCATTTGAGTTATGGATAGTTTTATAAAAGCACCACCTTTTCCTAAACCTATTTTATCAGTGGAGTCTGCATCGGAAGATGGAGATATCAAGGTCTCTCCTGGATTTTGTGTGCCAATTGTGACACCACTCTCTCCCTTAGCATTGATGTATCTTATAATTTCTTTCGTAAAAGTTGGATCGCCTTTTGTGTCTGCACTCTGAGTCACCTTTGTGGCAATGAACTTTTTCTTGGCACTAGTGCCAGAACCAATCTTTACTGTTCCAATTTTGCTTGTTGCTGTCTGTCCTGCTGCCATTAGACAAAGGTTTTTATTTATTTAGTTATGATTTTTGCATATGGAATTGCAAGTAAGTCATCTAGTTCATTTTGTTGTACGATATAAACTTGACTTACCATTTCTCCCCAAGTATATTGACGAGCTTCTCCCCAGTGAAAGTTAAGTCCACGAAATCCCCAAGGGAAAATACCTGTTACTGCGACCAATGGATATTGATCAAAAGATATATTCGGTGTCTTTGCATTATATTCAAATGTGCAAAGCATTCCAACATCAGGAATTGGTGCGACAGTATCACTCAGAAGATTCTTAATCTCCGTCATCATCACATCTGGGTTATTCGTTTCGTTATTAATTTGATTATCCTCGAAACGATTCATTTGATTCCTAATTCTTCTTCGGTGATTACTTTAAATTCTATCAGATGATCTTTACAAAACTCAGTTGCTGCCTTCCATTTTGCTTGGTTGACCGCATAAGTTTTGCACTCATAAATGTATGATTTGGTTTGTCTCTTTGGTTTCTTTGGTGGTCTTGTTTGTTTTTTGGGTTTTACTTCGACCACATATGTTTTGACTTGACCAGAACTCTCTTTTACCTTTATAATAAAGTCAGGAAAATATCGATGAACTCTATTGTCTACAGGTGACAGGTATGGAATCCAAAATTCCTCACTACCCCACTCCAAAATACTTTCATTAAGATCACACCATCGACAAAATTTTCTTTCCCAACTGCTTCTGCAAATAATATTGCTAGAATCACCCTTATATTTTTTAGGATATGAAGGTTGATATTTACTCTTGATGCTTTCTCCCATACATAATATATAAGGTCAAAAATTATTTATAAATGGCTTCTGCAAAGAATGTAGCAGATCTAAAAAGAACTCTGCTCCGCCCAGCATTAACATCTCACTTTGAGATTGCAATGGATAGTCCCTTCAAAGCAGGAGGAACTCAAGGTGGATCCGAACAACTACAAAAATTTGGTGTCTTATATGAACAAGACCAAATTAATATAATGTGTAGTGAAGTGTCTTTACCGGGTTCCAATATTGCTACATTAGAACTCAATAATGATCACACTGGTGT
>Ga0098037_1001158_pt1 | contig 12244 bp, 14 predicted proteins | sample 5_EtaG_FD_75050 | JGI IMG/M metagenome (GOLD analysis project Ga0098037, IMG submission 75050) | Marine viral communities from the Subarctic Pacific Ocean - 5_ETSP_OMZ_AT15132 metaG | ecosystem: Environmental > Aquatic > Marine > Oceanic | place: Pacific Ocean | collected 2015-01-08 | reverse complement strand
TATGGCATGAAGCCACCAGTATACCTCATATCTGCCTCAATTGGAAGCCCTCCTAAACCAGATTCTTGAGCCGTGGGCCTTGTTCCAAGAGCAAAATTCATTCTGTTATTAGGCAGTCCACCCATAGCGTTACCACCACTATCAATTTCATCTAATGCTATTTGATATACTTTCATTTGAGTTCGTATATCAAGATCATAAAAATCCATACCAAATTCTTCTTGAGCCAGCATTTCTGCTAACTGTTGAGCTCTTTCTTTTCTATCTAAACCAGCCATCTTCATATCACCTAATGGTTTAATTGGTTTTGGTCCAAAAGGATTTATGGGTTTAGTTGGATCTTCTGGTAATGGTTTTGGATCATCATCGCTACCCATTGCAAAGTTAGTTCTCATCAAACCACCACCTTTAGCAGTTAGTCTAAGTCTTTCAGGAACTCTAAATGCTTCTTCGTTTAATGCAGCTAATCGTTCTAAAAATTTTTCATAAGCGTCAGAGTCAGTAACGCCACCACTTGTTGTTACTAGATCATCTATTGGTTCAGCACCTGTATCTTCAGCCAATTTTTGTAATGCTTTATTAGCTCTTACGTATTCACCACCTGTTAATGCGAGTGATGCGGTTTTCATTAAATTTAATTTTTCCGGATCTTTTATCATTGTAGGTTTACCATCTACAATAGCTTCTCTTTTCCCGCCTCCTAATAATACTTGACCAGGTTTTGTTTTTAAAAAATCACCAGGTGATTTTAAAATATTTATCATTTCTCCACCTGCTCCAAATATACCGGCACGTCCATCATCACCAAGAGCAACATCTCCTATAGTTCCTATATCAAAAGGAAGATTAACGTTTCTAACAAGATCTCCTATATTTTCTCCACGTATTGATGCTGGAATAAAATTTTTATTGGGTAAATTAAGTTTTGAAGCTCGAGGTATTGCAGCTAATGCTAAATCCATTGGACTTATTCTACCCGTTTGTTTAGCTGTTCCTGCAAGATATGCTAATGGTCCTGCAACAGGTCCCATAAAAGGTGCAGCTATTCTTAAAATACCAGCTATCTCTTTTGGCACTACTTTTCTAGCTACTTTTGTAAATGGTCTAGTTGCTTTTCTAGTAAGTTTTTTAACAAAACTTCCTAGTCCGTATAACTGTCTTGGTGTCTGCATTCTTGAAATTGCCATCGTTCTATTCTATTTTGTTTTTCCAAATAAATCAAGACTCGGCATAATGACTTTTACGTCTTGAGCCATGTCTTCTTCTTTATAACCTTTAGATTCCCAATCTTTTCTTTCTTTAAAAAGTTCCCCTGTTTTCTTGTGCCTGTATGTTGTCTCTACTTTTGTTGGTTTTATTACTTCCATTATGTTGTTACCTCTCTTGGCTGTATTTCTAATATAGAGGCTATGACGTGCAGCTCATTCGCGTCAGCAGCTTGTACTTTTAATATTTCACTTTCCTCCATAATTAAAGGCTGTGTTAAAAGTTCTGTTGTTGCCTTAGATGCTATTGCCTTATCTTTAAATAAATTAAATATAGCACCACTAGAATTTACTAGCGTTACTGTTATTGTGCTTCCTGATCCAGCATCTTCAGATACTAACAATGATTTGACAACAGCAGACTTAAAACTAGGCACTGTATACAGTGTAGTTAGATCTGTTGTTGTTAAGTCTACTTTTTTATTTATAAAATTATTTGCCATTAATTTAAAAAGAAGTTTTGTGCTTCTACCTCATCTTTTAATTCTTCTTGAAACGTCGTATTTAATTTTTCTACAATTGCATCAAGATCTCTTACTTGTGCTTCTGCTGTACCTAAATCATATTGAGGTGAAGGTCTAGTTAATACTTGTACTATTTTTGCCATTATCTTCTTCCATCTGGTTGTGTATCTAATCTAAATGTTCCTAATTTCCAACTTTGACTAGATGATGTGTTTTCTACTTTTAATGCAATAGCTCTTGCTCTTGCACGTGTATCAACTTTTTGTGTAGATGTTGTAATATCAAATGGACCTAATGCAGAACTAGCTGCTGTATCGTTTGGAAAGTTTCTTAAATTTAACGTAACTCTAGTTGCACCTGTTTGAGATATAAAATCAGGTATAAATCTTCTTATTTTCATAATAAATTCACCATCTCCTCTAAACGTTGCAATACCTGTTGACTGTCCTGTTGAAGCTCTTTGTTGTGTAATATCAAAATCTCCTGATAATATATTAGCTGTTACAGCTGTAATCGTACCATTTCTATTTTGATCAGTTCCTGTTTCATGTTCATAGTAACTTGTTCTGCCTTCAGTATTACCTACAACATCAAACGACGTGTCGGTATCTGCATCATATTCTAAAGCATGTGGTAAACCAAATACAGCAGAATCTCTCCACATCGTTCTAGATAAACTACCTACTGTCCATACAGGTCTTTCTCTTGATGAGTCAAAATAATTATAACAAACCATTCTGTTAACAACTGATGATCCTGTTTCTGGATAAAACCACATTACTTCACCAAATAAATTATTTAAACCTGCTGACACCATTTGATTACCAGATGCTAAATTTATACTGTCATAAACAAAATCTTCTACTAAACAAGGTAGTGATTCTAATTTACCTGCATATCTAAAAAAACCATTTTCTGACATCCAATATGCAGAACCATCAACCTCAACACATGCATTTTGTCCAACAAGTCCACAGTTAGTTCCAACTTGTGCAAACGCAAACGTAAATGGTTGACCAACAAAACGTTGTGTAAATAATGCTGTATCAGTCCAAACATAGATTGCATCTCTACCTCTGATTGCTCCTCTAATTTGTGATCCATCAGCTAGTCTTTGTGTACCAGCTGTATTGGTTGCTGTAGGTGTATATGTGTTTATATCCTCTTGGTCAGAAAATCTTATAAACATATCGTCTTGTGTAGACGTATCTCCAATAGTTGTTTCTGTTCCAAAGAATACTAAATGACGATCCGGTGTAGATACTAACATGTGACGTGACGCTGTTGGTGCACCAGTTATAATTGTTGCTCTTGTATCTGTTGCATTAGATAAACTAGAGTCCCAAGAAAAAACAGCACTATCATGAATTAAACAAATAGCTTTGTCACCAAAGTTATCTAGTGACCACATTCCTGGTTCAAGAACTAAGTCTCCTGATGCAGCTTCACCCCAAGCAACAAAATCAGATGTGTTCGTAACGGTTGCCCCATCGCTATGAGCTGCTTTAGATGTGCCTCTGACTCCTCTTGTAATACCAGTTAAGTCATTACCAGAAACACCCGTGTATGATATTTCCTCTGTTCCTACTTTAATAAAATTGGTACCTGAAGATGGAAAGTTAGTTGTACTTGTTAATGTAATTGAAGTCCCTGATCCTCCAGTTCCAGCAGTGTCATTTAATAAAGCACCACTTAACGTTGTGGTGATAGCACCTGCTGCTTCACCACCCCAAGATCCTAGTCCCCAACCAAATCCTTTTGCTTGAACAGCTGGACCAACTGTGTAATATTTTTGTATCCTAATTCCACCTGATGTTGTTGCACCAGATCCACTTTCATTTGAAGGCATTGTAAGTGTTGCTGTTATGTTAGTTGGTGTGCTTGCAACCATAAATTTTTTATTATCAAAATCAGATGCACTAAAATTAGATCCTGTAATTGTTGTAAAATTATCTAATAAAAGTATATCACCAGGAACTAAGTTATGTGCACTAGAGTAAGTTATAGTTACAGTTGGTGATCCGTTGGTCGTGGTAAATGCGTTAGTAAGCGTGGTAGTGGATTGAATAGGATGTATGTCATAAAATACACCTCCTGAATAGGCATATAATATTCTGTTAGTTCCTATAATAGCATACTTTCTACCTAAACTATTAACAAAATGATGTAATCCTCTACCTGCTCCTGTAAGTTCATTTTCATTTAAAGTTCCTAATTGATTCCATCCGCCTATTTTTTCAGGTGTTCCATATCTAAATCTAACATTATCACAATCTACCCACTGACCTTCTGCTCCTGTGGGTGTGATTTGTTTATTTATACCTGGTTGGAATCCTATTTTCTGTAGCATAGCAGCCTATTATATAACAAATAATTACTTTTGATATATGTTTTTTAGCATAAAATCATAGAAACTCAAATCTTTAGATGCTGCTTCTTCCCATAATTTCTTTCTATTATCAAGTTCATTTACTTTCTGTTGCCAAAACTGTTTAGATAAATTTTCTTTACTTAATTTAGTAATCCAAACTACAGAGTTTAAAGTAGTAGGAGCCCAATTCATTCCTGCTGATATTGCATGAGAGCCACCTTTTTGATCGTGATAATATGTAAAAGCTCTTTCACTGGCATATTTATGAAACCCCTGTAATGGTGTAGATTCTAAATTAATTAATTTTTCTTCCCATGTTTTGTTAAAATTAGCTTTCCAATATGGTGTATCTGTTCTTTGAGTTAAAGCATAGTGAAAAGCTACAAACTCTGCAAAATTTCTAAAACTAGATTTACATTGAAATGTAAAATTATCCTTGTCCCATTGAGATATATGTTCTCTTTCTAAGTTTCTAACTAGTGAAAATAAAAATTCATGCACTGAATACAAGCCATTACTTTCTAATGGTTCTATGAATCCAGCTGCTAAACCAATAGCGGCTACATTTTTTACCCACAATCTTTTGTGAATACCAACTCTCATCTTTATATTTTTAAAATCTAAATCTTTGGTGCCTAAGTGTTTTTGTAATTGTTTTAAGGCAGTTTCATCATCTACAAATTTTCTTGAGTAAACATAACCTGTGCCCATTCTTGACCATAAAGGTATGTTCCAAACCCAACCATTTTCTATAGCTGTACAATTAGTATATGGAACTAATTCTTTCTTTTTATTTTTATAAGGTATTCTAGTTGCCCAAGCAGAGTCATTAGGCAATAAATCAGAATAAGATTCAAAAGGTTCTTTTAAAGTTTCTTTTATCAATAAAGCTTTGAACCCTGTGCAATCAATAAACAAATCTGCTTTATGTTTTTTATTTAATGATTTAATGCCCTCTTCGTTTTGTTCTATAGATTTTATATCTTCTTTTATATGAATTACTCCTTTTGGAATACACAAATTATCTCTTAGCCATATTGCAAATTTAGTGGCGTCAAAATGATAAGCCGTATCTGTATCAAAATTAAAAGGTTGAACTTTTGGATTATCATAAGATAATTTATTTTTATTTACAAAAGCCATTTGTGGAAACATACAATCAGCATAATCTGAATTAGATAACTTTGGATCTAAGAATTTTTTATACCACCAATCATTTCCTCTAGTAAGAGGTTCACCAAATGGGTAATGAAAGAAAGTTCCTTTTTTATAAAAATCTTGAAACCTAATACTTAACTTATATGTACCATCAGTAGAAGATAAAAAATCTTGATCATCTATACCTATAAAGTTTGTCCAGTTTCTAATACCACCTATGGTGCTTTCACCAACTCCTACTGTTGAAATATTAGGTGATTCAATTAAAGTTATTTTTTTATTTGGAAAAGCTTTTACTAAAGTTGCAGCTGTCATCCAACCAGCAGATCCTCCTCCAACTATTGTAATTTTTTTTATCATTCCCACCAAAAAATTATTGTCTTTCTATCTTTTTTTAAAACTTCATTAACACCATGCCATAATGTATATCCATTAAAAAAAGTCAAGTCTCCTTTATTTGGTTTGTAAGAGTTATTAGGAGTTATGAATTCGCCTCCCTCAAAGTCATCATTTAAATAAATTAAACTATTTAAAGCTGTATCTCTTACTCCATCACCTTCTCTATTTTGATGTCTATGAAAACCCGAACGACTACCTACGTTCCAATTTTGTAGTTGCGCTTGATCTATTTCAAGATCAACATTTAATTGTTTACAAAGAAACTTTCTTACTTTGTTTACTATTTTTTTGTCTTTTGTAATATCTTTTGATCTAACGTCCCAGTCATAAACACCAGGACCTAAATCATTTATTTGTTTAAAATAATAATCACACAAATTATAATCTAAAAAATTTTTAAACACATGAATAGTTTCAGTGCCATCTTTTAATTTTATATGTTTAGACATTTTTCTTATAGTAAGAAGGTAAACCTAAATGTGGTCTGTTATCAAATATATTTTTTTGTTCTTTAGAGTCGTTATAATGTAAAAAAACCTGCGCACAATTATCTCCTGTAAAAGGTTCTCTCCAATGTTCTAAATCACAACCTCTATATATTAATAAATCACCAGGACCTAAAATTACTTTTTTTCCTTTTTTGTTTTCTTTGCCAGATGGTTCTATAAATATAGGCCATGGATCTCCTCCTAAATTCATAGTACAAGATATAGCACAAGAAGGTCTGTCTTTGTGTCTTTTTAATTCGTCTCCTGGTTTATAAATTCTAGCATATGAATATGTTTCAAGTAATTTAATTTTAGTTTTTTCTTCCATTAAAGGTTTTACTAATAACAATAACGTGTCCATAGCAATATCTCCATAGTTAGAATAAGTGCCTCTTACTTGATCATCAGTATATGTTCCAAAAGTGCTATCATTAATTGGCAGGTAATTTGTTTCAGTCAAAGTTTTATGAACTTGTTGTTTCATCAACAGGTAGTTATAATTAAAAGTAGCTAACTCTTTAGAGATTGCATTTTTAATAACCAAATATTTTTTATTTTTAAAGCTCATTTCTTTTTAACTCCACACTAGGATATTTTATAGGTTCTCCTGATCGATTAAATAAACTATGAAAAAAAGTTATTAAAGTTAATCTATCTTCTTGACAATCTTCTTCGTAAAATTTGTCTGCTCCATGAGGGTGATTTGCATCAAATAAAATCATTCTGTTAAATCTAGATTGAAATGTAAATACTTTTTCATAATTTGAATTGTTTTCTTTAACTGGTTTCTTTTTATTTATTAATATTGGATCTTGTTTTAAATATCCCTCTCTTTTAAAATTTTCGTTTCTAGATAATCTATCAAAACTTTTATGCATATATAATGAAGTTCCACACTTTTTATGATTACTTAAATATATTATACTTGTAAATTCAGAAGGAGCATCATTATGAATCCATCCTACATTTTTATAAATGTTGCCAGGTATTTTTTGAAATGTTGAAGAAGCTTTCCAAGCCATTTTTTTAAAATCAACAGGATACAAACAAGTAACTATTTGTTGAGTAATAAAATTAAAAAAATCTACATTTATTTCATGTAACATATCTGTTCTATAACCAGGCCAACGACCATCATCGTTTGCATTAAATTTACAATTGTTAGCAAATTCTATTATTTTTTCTGGATAAGTAAAAAAATTATCTACTGATAAATTAGGATATAACACTTTAAACTCCTGCTGGAATTGCTCTTATGTTAAAATGAATAAATCTAAAAGGATCTATTCCTGAATCTACTGAAAACATATGTGGTAGATACGAAGGAAAGAACATTAACTTACCTGGTGCAGGTTGAAAAAAAACTTCATAATTAGATTCTTCGTGAACACTTTTTTTATCTTTTCTAGGTAGCCCATTCATTAGAGCACCGTATCTAGGGTCTTGGAATATAGGACCTGAAGTTCTTTCACTAGCTTTTAAAAAATAAAATCCAGATATATGTCCGTTCCAATGAGTATGTAAACTATGGTGTCCTCCACCTTTTTTAGAAAACTCTTGTACCCATAATTCGGTAAAAGCAGTATTAAATCCTTGTAGATTGTATCCCATTTCTTCTAACAATCTTATTGACATGTTTCCAACATATTCTGTAAAAGGTCTAAATTTCATATCGGATAACAAAGATCCAGAGTGAGCAACTAATGCAAAATCACCAATGTTTTTTTTATACAATTTTTTTCGTTCTTCGACTGTTGGTTTTAATAAATTTTGAGCTTCTTTAATATGTGGGTCAGAAGCTTTATTTAAATCTTTTAAAAACTCTGGCGCATCCATGTACCATATAGGTGAAGAGAAATAAGATTCTTTATATAATTTATTCATTTAAATGGCACTCCTAAATTCCAAGATACTAGACTGTATCTTTTTCCTTTTGTTACTGGGTTTACTTTATGAAAAACATAAGATGGAAATACTACAATAGATCCTCTGGGTAATATTTCTTTACACTCTATTGTTATATCAGAGTTAGTTTGATCTCTTGGTTGAAATAATAATTCTCCACCTTTAAAATCATTAGGTTCTACTAAAGAACAAATAACAGATAGTTTTCTTATTTTACCATTAAAGTTTTTATTATTGTGATCTTTATATGGACTATCCCAAGAATCTCTATGCCAACTATAGAATTGATTTTTTTTATATTCTGTAAACTGAAAGCTTTCAGAAAAATCCCATTGATAATTCCAGCCAGCATTTTTATTTGCTATTTGCACATAAGGATGAATATATCTATACAACCAAAAATCATCTAACCAAGTTACATTAGAGTTTCTAATATCTTTATTATAACCATCACCACCTATTTTAGCTTTATTTAATTTTTTATTTTTACCTAATTTTATAATGCTATCACAAACAACGTTATGTAAAGCTTTGGTAAAATACCAATAAAAATATTTGCCCAACATTTTAATAAATTTGACAAAGTTGCGTAAACGTAATCCTGTCTTTTTCCTCTTCATTCTTAGTCATAAAATAATTTAAATTACCATTAAATATTATTATCTTGTTCTTCTCCATGGGTACTGACCAATAACAAACAGCTTTTCTAAAGTTATGGTATTGAATTATAACTTCTCCAGAGTTTGTATTACCACAATATATAACTATAAAATCAGGAGATTTATTTAACTCATATTGATTGTGATAATTTTTATTATAACCACTCTCACCCGGTTTTTCTATTTTTCCAATTCCAAGAATAGGAATTAAAGTTTCTCTGTCTACAGTTAATTTAAACTTTGATCTTGCGTAATCCATAACCCAAGTAATATTTTTGTTTGGACTTAACTCAACATCATCAAAAATATTTTGTGGTGGATTATTTAAATAGTCTTTTATAATAACTTGATCAATCTCATCATTATTAACTTTAGATAATTCAGGTAAATAATCTGTACAGATTATAGTTTCGGATAACTTTTTCTTTATCATTTCTATCTTTCTTATATATTTTTTAACTAAAAAGTCAATTACTCGTCAACATCAGGTTTTGTTGGTTGATATTTAGTTGAAGGATCTGGATTTACTCTTATCTCTGTGGTTGCAAAATTTGGTTCGTGTGGAACCCATGATTGATCTTCTTCATTCCATACTTGATGAATTTCAACTGGGTTTCCTTCAGCGTCATGTTCTGTAAAAGTGCCTGGACCAGTCCCATCGCTATTTAATTCTAAAAGATAATAAGTTGTTTTACCTACAGGTGCTTCCCACTCACAAGTAGTTTCATTTAGTATCCATGAAGGATATGGTTTAGGTGCTATAAAAGCATCTCTAGTTTCATCGTAAGTATCTCCTATACCTGCAAATCTTTTTCTAATTGTAGCATTGTAAGAAGTTTGTTTCCATTTTTCCCAACCGTTTACATTATTTAAAAATGCAATACCTGTTGCTTCATCTTCAACACCATCTTTTAAACAGTCATTGTCTGCCACAACGTGCACTCCTAAAACTGTGTTATCCGTATCTAATTTTGCAAAGTGTGCCATAAGTTAATTTTGAAATTTGTATTTAATTACTACTAAACCTGAACCTCCCGATCCACCATTTCCGCCGCCACCGCCGCCTTTATTAGTGTCGCCGTTGTGATGTCCTTGTGGTGTAGATGGCCAGAAAGGTGCTCCCGCTGAGTCTCCTCCGCCCCCATATCCACCAGTTCCTCCACCTTTTGGATATTGTGGTGTAGAAGGCATTACGCCGCCTCCACCTCCACCTGTGAAACTTCTAGTACAAGAATAAGATGGATTAGTATCACCATAACTAGGTGCTGCTGGACCAAAAAAAGAATTAGCGATAGCGTATCCATGTGCTCCATTTCTTCCGCCTCTTTGATAATCAGATGGGTTTGGAGTTGGAACACTTGATCCAGTAGTTCTAGCTGATCCGCCTCCGCCTCCTGTGCCACCTTGATTTCCATGACATCCAGGATAACCAACATATCCATTACCACCATCTTTACCTTGAGGTGGAGTTTGAGGAGGTGTATTACCAGATCCGCCAGCGGCAGTTTGAGAACTTACACCGCTATGACTTCCTCCAGAGCCTCCGCCTCCAGATCCGCCATCTTTTCCATTACCATATGGTCCAAATGAACCTGATGGAAAAGAACTTCCACCTCCAGCAGATGTGATTGTACTAAATATTGAACTTTCACCATTATTTTGAGCTGAACCACCACCTCCAACTTGAATAGGATATGATTGCGCTGCAGCAGTTAATCCTGCAGGAGCACTTAAATCTTCTGGCATAGCGGGATTGCATATACCTAAAAATTGTCTAAGGCCGCCTCCGCCTCCGCCTCCCGATCCGATTCCGGGGCCGGCCCCACCAGCACCGCCTGCTATAACTAAATACTGAAGAACGTTATTACCAGCTGAGTTACCTGCGCAAGAGATAGTAAATGTAGCGTCAGAAGTAAAAAAATGAATTTTAAAATCTCCATCTGTTACAGTAGCTGCTCCACCACAAGCAACAATGTATTTTTTAGGAACAGAGCCTCCTCCAAAACCTAATACTTGATATCCGAAAGATTTCTTTTTATCGTCTTTTTTCTTATGACCTTTTTCAACTATTAAAGGCGTATCAATGTTTTTCATTCTTAACTCCTATTATGCGTCGTTAGCAGCGTCAGTAGTAAAGAATAATTTAATTCCTAATAGTTTTGCATCAGCTGTTAAATCATCTGCTGAAACGTCTCTAGATATTTGAAAGAAAACGTATTCATCTGTACTTGGTGAACCAGCTATAGTTACCGCTCCACTTTCCGCTGTTACTGCTAAATCGTTTGCTGTACCACTCATAGCTTTTGCAGTTGGTGCAACTGCAGTGCCAAAAGCAGTATTTAGATCTCCATTATCTGCTAACGCAACAGCTTGCAAAGCCCATGATGTTGTTCCTGTGTTTGTTGTATTAGCTGTAAAAAATGCTTGAAAAGTTACTGTGCCTTCATTCCATGACTTAGGAAAAGCAACAGCAAACTGTGCAAATTCATCTGAGTCTTTATCAAAATCTAAAGTTTTAAGTTCAGGGCCGTTTGATAATTCTGTTTGTGCAAGATCCGCACATCCGTTTGTAGTATTAGGATACATAGCAGTTGCTGGAACCCAAATAGTTTCTTTTCCTGCAACTTTTACTGCAGAACCACCAGCTTGAACAACACCAGTTCCGTTTGGTGCAATATTAATATTTCCATCTGCTCCATCAGTAATTGTAATTGTACCTGAGTTAGTTCCTGAATTTGTGTCTAACACTAAATCATAGGCACCACTTGTTGTAAGTGTAGCTGCAGCTGCTCCTGTTCCAATTCTAGTTTCTCCAGAACCTTTTGGTTTTATATGAACATCAACATTTGTTTCTCCACTCGCACCTATGATTGGTGGATTACCTGTTGCAGCATTAGTTATTTCTAATTCATTTACCGCAGAGGAAGTTGTTTGAAATATGACTTGTTCATTTCCGTTTGCGTCTGCAATAAAACCTGCGTCTACAATTTTTGGAGCTGTTAAAGTTTTGTTTGATAAAGTTTGTGTTCCTGAAGTAGTAACATCTCCAGATGGTAAAGTGTCAATATCTGGATTTGTACCATCATTTGCTGTAGCAAATACAACGGCATCACCTTTGTCTCCTGCTGCAAAAGTAAAACTATCACCAGAACCTGAAGCATATTTAAATTGAACTGTATATGAACCAGATGTTGAATTTCTTAAAAAATAAAAAGTTTGAACGTCTAAAGGTATTGTTACAATCTGGTTACCTGTAATCGTACCTGTAAACTCAATCATTCTATGAGAAAGAGTAGCACCAGTTGATCCATCAGAAACAGATAAAGCAGTTGTTTGTGCACCACCAGCTATACTTTGTGTTGTATAACCACCTGAAATTTGTTCTATAATTTGTAAATTAGTATTAGTTTTTGTCCCCCACGTACCGGCATTTTCACCAGTTGCTTGAAGTTCTACCCCTAAAGGTGTGTATGTTGATGCCATAATTTTTATCTCCTATTACGCTGCTACGTCTGTATAACTTGTATTAGAACCT
>Ga0098037_1001157_pt1 | contig 12247 bp, 15 predicted proteins | sample 5_EtaG_FD_75050 | JGI IMG/M metagenome (GOLD analysis project Ga0098037, IMG submission 75050) | Marine viral communities from the Subarctic Pacific Ocean - 5_ETSP_OMZ_AT15132 metaG | ecosystem: Environmental > Aquatic > Marine > Oceanic | place: Pacific Ocean | collected 2015-01-08 | reverse complement strand
TTAGATGACATATTTCTTGAGCAGTAGTCTTTGCCCCAAGAGAATTATTGAAAGTATTATTGGCACTAGTGCCACCTTCACCTGTGTAATACAAAATCCAACTTGAGCCACTATTAGGTAGTTGTAATGTAATGCTTCTCAAATTGTTATAGTCACTTGAATCTAATAAAATGCTTGCTTGGGCTGATGCTAATTCTCTGTAAGTATTACCCTCCCAAACTTTTAGACTTACGACTTTTCGAACTTTCATTTGAGATAATTGAACAAAACCAACATATCCACCATAGTAAGAATGTATAGGGTGTCGTGAAAATTCAAAATCCTTAAACTCATTTTTCCAAATGATAGGGCGATAAGAACGATTTATTTTTTCATCAACCATTCCTTCGATTCTTTTTATTACTGAACCGACTTGAGCCGCACTAGGATATGTTGCTGATGTAAAAGCAGGGATTTGTAGCATATCCGAAACTGCATTTATGTCTGTATAGAAACCGAATCCTGTAGAATAATTTGGACTAATAGTTGTATAGTCACTTGGGGAGGATGCTACTGGCATTAAATCACCTTTCCTTCTAATGCGTTAATAGCCCGTTCTAATCTGTTATGTTTATTGGCAATACTTCCTAAAAATTGCCCGACTTGTCTTAAGGAGTTTCTAGTTGCTTGTAATGTTCCTTTAGGTCTTGTTCCTGTGACTACTTTTTCTCCGGTCTTTTCCCCAAACCTATCCTTTACATTCATTGTTTGTTCGGTCATAGGAATATTTAGATGAGGTGCTTCAAAACTTCTAGAAACATATTTTTTTCTAGGACTTTTATACCCCCTTATACCCCTTTTAGATTCATCATCCCCTACAGGAACGGCATATTCTGTAAGTTTAAATGGCTGTCTTTTAACTTTGTATTCAATGTCAAAACCCGAACCACCATCTTTCTTTTGTTCCATAGCATCTTGTTTTCTAGAATGTTTTGTAAAGAACTTTATTGTAATATCAATCCCATTAACAATGTCTCCTATTTCATCTCTATAGGTATTAAATAAAAATCTAAAAGCGGATTCTTTATCACCATTGTATGTCATTTCCGATGTTTCAGTTCCGCTTGCAGTTTCAACCATATCTACAGTTGTAAAATCGTGAATATTAGTTCCACCATCATCTAATTTATTCCTATCAAACAAAACTAAATCTTTTCCAATGCTTGTTTTTACTTCGCCTTTTCCTAGAGTGCTTACTCCATATTCTATCAAAATCCTTTCCTTTTCTTCTATTAGGTTTAATTGGATTTCAAAACCATCACTTACTTCATAAATATCTAAATTATCCATAACACTTTGAAAAATACTTCTTTCAATAGAATTTTCATCCAAAGTTTCTAAATATTCATCTTCGTCTAATGTTTCTTCCACTTCATTTTCCATAGGCTTTAGTGTAGATTGACCTGTTACTCTTTCCATCTGTTCAGTAAAAGCCCCCAACAAACTAAGTCTTGCTCTAGTATTTGCATCGGTCAAGTCTTTTACAGTATTCTCTATTTTTTCTATTAAAACAATGTCGTATTCATCATTTTCAACTCTGTATGTCGGCATTTTATCAAGTCTTCTTTCAACTAAAGGCGAAGGAAAAAGGTCGTTTATTTTAGTATCTCTTATCGCCTCAAACTTATCCTTTAGTTCTTCTACAAACTCTGCATAGTTTTTTGATAGAGGGTCTATTCTTCTAATATTATTGACAAAATTCTCTACTCCCTCGCCTCTATAATATTCACTAAATAAATATTCGGAGATATACCTATCTCCTTGTTTAGTAAAGTCAATAGTAGAACCATCATACAATATTTCGACCAATATGAATCACACTCACATTAACCATTTGCCCCAAGCCGCTAGTTTCTGTGCTTTTTGGGCTAGATGTAATCCACTTTGAGGCGGCTCATAACTCATTTGTCCGGTAGAAGGGTCAATCCAATATGGCCGACCATAGTTATCATTACCACTAGGAGGAATAGGATAACCACTACCATTATTCATAGCAAGCCCTGTAGCACCATAAGTTCCTTGTTGGATTTGCTGATTAGGCATACCTTGTTGTTGCATAGGCATTCCTTGTTGCATACCTGTTGCTTGAGGTGAATTAAAACCTTGAGATTCTAGATATTGTTGTTTCGCCATCTTTCTTTGAGCAATAACTTCTGTATTTATTGCGGCATTTAAAATATTAGTCATGTCGTTATTGATGTTCTCTTGAGTAATAGTGTTTAGTTTTGATTTGCAGTCACCACTTAGTTTCATTGTTCCTGTGGTAGAGTCTTGAACAAACTCAAGATTAGTAATAACATTACTTACTACTCTTTCTGTAACATCTTCCATCAACTTTTCCAAAGTAGAGAGGAACTGTTCACCATGATATTGAAAGAACTCTTCGACATGGTTATCTTGTAGAGAAAGTAAGTTATTTACATTCTTGAATTGTTGGTCGTTTTGGGCTTGAACTGCCCCCAATACTGTTCCATTACTTGTTCCGAATACGCCCATAATATCATTCTCCTTTTTCTATCAATAGATTCATTCTTTCGCTAGCCATTCTTATTTCAACGGATAATCTTACAACTTCTTCTAGCGTTGTTTCTTCACCTTTTGTTTCGGGTGGAGTAATTAACCAACCCGCACCAATCAGTGAAATAACATCTGCCTTTGACATAGTGGTAAGCGGCCCCTTAGATAAAACTTGGGGCATTCTTGGTCTAGGAATAAAGGCTTTAAAATCTAGGCCATGCTCATCTGCTAGTATTTGTTGTTGTAGCATTTCTAATTGTTTATGATGTGTTGCATGTTTAGGGCAATATGTTCCCCTCATTGGTCTACCTTTAGTCACATGACTTAGAGGAATTGGTGGCCTCATGTAGTCACCGTTTTCCCAAACATGGTGCATACCACATACAATACATCTGTCTTTTAGGTTGAATTTCCAACCGTATTTAATAAAAAGAAACCTTTTCTTTTCAGCCATTAAAACCTTAGACAATTCCTTTAGTTTTTTCTTTGGTTTAATCTCTTTAAATGTATATTCATCTATTGGCCCTGCGGCTCTAGCCTGTGCTAGTGGTGGCAAAAATGCCTGTGCTACTGATGAGTTTGCGCCTATTAGTGTTGGTTGTTGAAACATTTTTTATTCCTCTAATTTTCTTCTAAAATGGTTTTGTTTTCTTGACTATTTATGTGCATTTCTCTAATCGTTATTGCTGTGATTTTTGTTTTAAGACCCCTACCCTCATATTTTTCTCTCTCCACTACTAAAAATGCAGGTCGTATTTTTTGGGGTTTTTTACCACCCTCATGTTTTTGCCTCATAAGTTTTATAAAAATTCGCTTATTCATAGGTATTTCATTTTTACTAATTTTTCTTTTAATAGCATTCTCAACTCTTCTAAGTGTTATATCAGGGAATCTATTTTCTAAGTTTTCCAAAAAATGTTTTGATAAAATTATAAGGGTCTTTCTATATGGTATGTATGTCCTATCATACTTCAAAACCGTTTTCCACATAATCAATACTCCTTAATCATCGTCATTACGCCTCTGTAGACCATTTCCGGTTGAGATTTAGCCGACACTATGTATTTGAAAGTTGGTATTCCCTTATCATTTAGTCGTTGCATACCATATTTGAAAGGTTCATATATACTATGGTTTTGCATATCCCCTTCTTCCTTGTATTTTTCTCCCCAAATGTCGAACTTATTAGCCCAAATACCTATCGCCATAGGGTAATCATTATTCTTTTTCTTTTTTCCATCGGGCCAAACATCACTACAAATGCAGTCCACTAAATACTTCCACGCTAACTGATGGTCTAAATTAGCAGGACTATCTAAGTGTCTATGGTCTATTACAAAAATAATGTATTTTACATTTCTAGAACGAATGTCTTTAATCCATTCCTTCCAATATATTGCTTCGCCGCCAATATCCGCAGTTTTCAAAGTATGAGTCTCCCCATCAACCTTTACAACTTTTCTTGTTGCTCTTTCTTTACCAACTGTTCTTTGTTTTATTTCGGGAACTTCGCCCTTAGTTCTTAGTTGATGATGTAAAGTTGTTTTACCAACCATTGTAGCACCATAAACACCGAAGTGAATAGCATGTATTCTCTTGTAAAAAGCCACTGTTGCTTCAATTACTACTACAGCAAAACCGGCTAGAACAGACATAATATCACTAATGCCACATAAAATCCCAAATAGCAACTGTCTTATCTATTATCCAACCCATCATATTAACATCAAAAACACCTAAAATGTTTCCAAATAATAAACAAGAAAGTGAAATACAACTACCCCAAAACCACGCTCTCATTTTAAGAAACCAAATATCGGCGGAGTGCGCCCTGCTTTGGTTGTAAGCATAGTCCGAGTCGGAGAAACCCATTATGTCACTAAGAACCATTTAACCACCTCATTGAAGGGCAGTTAAGAAGTCGGCACTTACGGTATCACCTTCGTAGCCCGATTGAGAAACCATAGGGATTCTTTTTGTTTGGTTTTCACTTTGAAAGGATTTAAGAGATTCTTGCATCTTCTTTCTTTGTTGTTCATCCTTAGCAATTCTCTCCCAATAAGCACTAATTCTTCTATCCAAAAGCCACATCTCTATTTTGTCATTGAGTGCCATATCAAATAGTGCCTTCATAACCATGATAGAACCAACAGTAATTAGTCCAAATAAAACACCGTGCATCAAAATAGTGTAAGGAAAGTTCAATCCAAACTTAGCATAAGCAAATACATTAGCACCGCTTACAGTGCCAACAAATAAGATAGTCATAATCAATCTAGTATCGTGGTTTAGAGCAGGTATAATAATCACCTCAATTAAACTCTACAGAAACATTTGCTGTAGAACTACCGACTTCTGTAACTTCTAAGAACAAAGCAGTAGAAGCGAGAACACCGTGCATATCATATTCAATGTTGTATTGGCCTGTAGTAGTATGGTGAATCCTAGCCAATTCTGTTCCGCTATTGTCAAGACTATCGAACACTTTGATAGTTACTGCCGCATTACTTACGATAACAATAGAGGCATGAATGCTTTTCAATCTACATTGGTTTCTAGAAACAATTGCACTAGCACCTAGAACCCCACTACTTCTGCTTACATCCGCCATATAATCACCTTTTACAAACAAGGGTAATTACAACATCTTAATGAAGGTTGCGTAATTACTCTTCTTCTAAAACCGGCTTAGTCTCTTCTTTTTTAGGAGAAGGTTTCTTAGCCTTAGTTTGTTTCTTAGGAGTTATTTTCTTAGTTGCTTTTTTAGCACTCGCTCTAAGTTTTTCGGGAACCGTTGGTTTTGGTTTTTCGGGCAACAACATAGAAACTAGTCGGTCTTTACTACAGTTTAAAACTCTCATAAGAATCTCTACTTCTCTGTCCGGTAAAGACAATAAATCGTCTCTATCACTTTCAGTAAATACCGTTTCGATGTTTCTAGAACCAAAATACATAGAGGCAACTAAGGCGGAAACTTCAACAGCCTCCGCCTTAGTCACTCTAATCATTCCTTCTACTCCATTACGAATCATTAGATGCGTTGGCTCTAAACGGTTTCCCGTTTCAGCATACGAATCCTTTAATCGAATAGTAGCCAAAGAAACACCTCAAAGGTTTCCAATTGCTTTTAGACGAATACTACCCAATGCAGTAGTTCCGGTTGCGACATTAGCACCGCCAACTAGAGTGCCACCAAGAAGATGACTAGCGGCGTTGTTACCGTCTCCATTAGCAGACAAAGCATAAAGATAAACATGTTTTCCACCGTCTTTAGGGGAGGTAACATAGTATTTTTCTCTAATGTTTTCTTGTCCTACAACCTCAACATGAGTAAATGTTGAAAGTCCAAAAGAACTAGCGAGGACTTTTTCACCTGCATGTGTAATAACTTCTCCGCCACCAGTATCAGCAGTCAAGGCTGTGTCGGCTTCTGTCGTCAAAACAGTAGCAGTCAATGTCTTAATTTGCATCAAGTGAGCATCATTAGCACCTGCTGAACCAACAATAGTGCAATAATCTCCAACAACAAATCCATCAGTAATGTATGAACCACTTGCTCTAGTCAAAGTCTCGTCTGTTGCCGCATTGATATTTACGGAAGCATTAGCAGGGGAACCCACTCTGTATGCTGTAGTTGCCATATCACCAAGAACAACATATTCATCACCAAGAACGGAAGGTCTTTCTTGTCCTTTATGGTCTGCGACCAATGTAATAGTGTGTGTCAATTAAAACACCTCACGCTACATTGGTAATTTTGCCTTGACCCTTAAAGAAAGAACATCCGACTTCACCGATAGTTCGGTAAAGTGCTTGGTTTCCGAGACGACCAACACCGAATGGGTTTCCGTTTGAAACACCGTCTTCAAAGTATTGAGTCGGCTTAAGAACCGAAAGCCATAGATGGTCTGTATCAAGGAAAAGCAAATCGCTAATTCCACTGTCCGAAGCATTCAAAGTTGAAGTCATATCCTTACAAGGAATAAGAGGGATGTCGTAGTAAGTTGCCACACGGAAACCAACTTCTGCACCCTTAATTCCACGAACACCGTTATGTGTCGGGATGATTTCTTTTCTATCCATGAATCTTTCTTGGCTTTGTAGCAAATCAGCGATTGCTTGAATAGTGTCATATCCTGTAAGAATACACTTAGGCGCACCACCGGCAATTCGCAAATTACGAATCATGTTGTTTAGCAAAGTAAGAGTCAATGGTCGAACCGAAGATGCCGCATAAGAAGAGTTGAAATCTACTTCTGCATCAAGGAATGAAGCCGCAGTAAATCGCTCATCACCGTAGATTTGAGCGAGTGCGTTTGTAGCATCATTCATTGTATCAGTCATAAGAACACCTGCATCAGCCGCTAGAAGTTCTGCTCGACTAGAAACAACCTTCAAAAGAGAAGTATAGTTTCTTTCAATGTTTGCTAGAGCCGCAAGTTCACCATAAACTTGAACAGGCATAAGCAACATTTTGTTTTGTGCCTCTGCGTGTGCTTTACCCATGTCTTCACGGATAATAGCCCGAATGTCTCCAAGTCCATCATCAATTTGAGCCATTTCCATAGCAAGTTCGGAAATATCGAACTGATGTGCAATAGTCTTTGGACTCATAAATAGTTGAGCGTAAGTTGGGGCCATAGAACCAAGTCCATCAGCCGCAGTAGATAGTCCTGCATTTTCGGGAACTCCACCAATTTCATCAGCGTGTGGGTTTGCGCCACCAAGTCCATTTGCCGAAGAACCGTCACCAGTAATATCAACTGCGAGTTGGGCATCCGAACCACCAAAAGGTCGGCTCTTCAAAATTCTCCAACCGGATGAAGTATAAGGTCGCTTTGATAGCATAGCGAGAGCATTTACTTCTCGGTTTAGCATAGACCAAACTTTCTGTCCGTATAGTTGGTTATACATTCCTGTTGTTGTTCCAATACCAGTTACACCGCTTGCGCCAGCGTCAGCAATATCGTGGGCAGTGTGTAGTCCTTGAACTGCACCTGCTTGTTTCAATACAGAGTTTCCACCAAAGGCAGGTAGTCCGTATGTCGCCGCTTCTAAATCTCTAATCGTGTTAATATATCCCATTTAATTCACCTCAAATGTTACCGCCGACTGCTTTATGAATATCACTCCAAGACATTTCAGCAATCTCTTCTGTAGAGAATACCTTTGTTGTTGAAGCGGCTTCTGTAGCCTTGCGGATTGTATTTTTTTCTGCTGTAAGGGATTTGCGAAGTTCTGCAAATTCACTTGTAAGTGCGTTAATTTCTGCTTGAGCGTCGTATTCCGACTTAGCAACCATAGTTTCTCGGTGAGCCGTTTCGTCTGCGAATCTCTTAGCAAAAGTTCCGGCTAGATTATCATAAGCCAACTTTTCTAGTTGTTCGGCTCGGAATTGAGCGTATGCCTTTTCGATGTTTTCAGCACTCAAGTTAAGAGTGTTAAACTCGGAGTTGTCAAAAGCCTTTGACACCATACCTTCTTTCTTTGCTTGAAGTCCGGCATCTTCGATGTATTCCCCTGCACCGCCGAGGTTTTCATCATCATTACCGTCAAGAGTAGTAGATTTCTTTTCGTCATCCATGTATTCCATAGATTCTTCTTCGACATCCATCATCTCGTCTTCCATCTTCTCATTCAATGGGTGGCCTTCGCCCTTATCCATTGATGGTTCTTCTTCTTCTTTTCGTAGCGTATTGACTTCCTCAAGTAGAGTGTCAAGTTCAGCCAATGCTTTTTCTAATTTATTCATTTTTTTGTCCTCCTTTAATATGTCAAACCTCGCTTCGGGATTGATTCCTTTTTCACATATGGTTACTTCATGCAGTTCAAGTTTGCTAATTTCACTATACTCGCCCAATTCCGCATGATGCTTTTTTACTTTTTGTAACGCTTGTCCTCCAATGCTAAAACTTCTCAATGTTCCTTTGCGAATGCCTCTGTTTATTTCTTTTGCTTTTTCGATGTCATCTCTTAATTTTATTACTACAAAAAACCCAACATCATCTACTTCTGTTTTCCATAGTTTTCCACTTGTATCTCTATATGATTGAATTACTTCTCCGACTTGAACATTTGAGTGGTTTGTCATTACATTCCTAAACTTGTTCTTCTCCATGAATTTTACTACTGCTTCATTAAGTGCTTTGAGTGTGATTAGGTCGTTTTGTTTATCCACCATTTCAATAGAAGCATAACCACCAATCATTAAATCATTATTTGCTTTAATGATTGTAAAGTCATTCTCCTTATCCGCCAGTATTGTTTGTAACATCCGGCTCAATCTCTCTTTTTTCTATTCGACTATATAACTTATTCCGTATTATCGGGTAAATTTAAGTCTACATACTTGTCTTTATAGATATTCCATATACCTTCGTCAGTATCTTTATCTACAGGTTTTTGTTCATAGCCAGTCCAAGCCAACCACATTTTCTGCTCATCAACAGGTATTACTCTAAAGTGCATTTTAGTATCGAACTTATTACCCTTGATAATATATTCATGGTAGCCATGTCTTTGAACACCAATCTCTACTTCTCCTTCATCTATCAATTGTCCTCTATCAATATTCTTAGATATTTTAGCAGGGTATTTATTTGCTTTACCAAACAAAGAAAAGATGTCATCGTCATTAGGTAAATCAATAAGCCAAGAAAGAGTCTCCCCTTTATGACTAATAATAAAATCTAAATTATCATCCTTTCTAGAATATATTTTAAATTCGGACATCTCTTTAGCAATATCTGTTGGGTCTACATGTAATTTACCATCGGAGAAACTTATTCCTTCTCTTTGATTAGCCCAATTTTGTAAGTCTTTAGTAGAAGCATGTCCTAAAACCTTCATCATTTTCTTTGAGTCGCTATCAAAAAGAGTCTCATAATCACTAGCCATAGTGGATAACAAATAATCATGTATTTCTTTAGGAGTCTGTGGGCCTTTGAATTTTATTCTATTTTTAATCGCAGTTGTAATTTTACCTTGTAGTGTCTTTAGAGTGTTTTCCGCTTCTTGTTTCCACATATCTAAATCAGCCAAAGCATTCTTAGACATCAAATTATCTTCTTCAAAACCATAAATTGTAAATCCATCCATAGACTTTAGAATAATTGTAGCCTCGCCATGTATATTATCTGTAATTGTAATTCCTTTAGTTAAGGCTTCTACTTTATATTTCAAAGATTTTTTAGTATCTTTAGATAACATCTCTAGAGTTACTACTTTATCGGGAGTTTCTACTTCGGGAACTTCTATGACATTTGCCGAGTATAATGTAAATCTATCATCCGATTGTTTTACCTCATCTACCTTAACTCTAATAATATCGCCAATGTTCACATTTGTTTTAGTGTTAAGTGCTTTACCAACATTCATGTAAAGTTTATCATTGAGTTTTACAATATGTTTTCCTTCTTCTAATACCGGCCCTGCCCCTAAAGTGTATGAGTATAGTTTAGATTTAGTAGCCTTCTTGTCAAGGACTATCATATCCAAATCAACAAACTTCTTCCACTTAACCCACTTAGGGTTCTTTTTAGTTCCAATGAAATAAGTAGAAGTTAAGTCTTTGATAACAACTCCTTCGGCTGTCGGCATATCCATAATCTCTTTAGCATATTCTTCAATGTCTTTTAGAGAGTCGGCAGTTCTCGTATCTTTCTTAGAAGGGAAGTGTAAATAGTCGGATGTCTTAGCCGAGTAATTATTGAATAGTATGTTTATTCGTTGTTCTAATTCTTCATCAGTCATGTTCTTTTCTTCATGCCGCATAATATCAAAGACATGTGCCTTTAGTTCAGCATTAGGATATTTATTTTTGAATACATGTGCGATAGTATCTGCTCTATGTAGTGCTTCATCACCATCAAAAAGAATCAACTCTGCATCCAATATACAATCTCCGTATGATTTTTTCTTCATTTCAGTAACCTGTTTAGGACATTTATCGGTGATGTCCTTTTCATTGTAAGAATAGATTTTAACTTGGTTGTCTATTTTATGTATCTGTATTCTCATACCATCATATTTTTCTTGAACGATATAGTCGCCGGAAAAACCCTGTAACTCTTGCATATCTTCTATGTCAAATATTCTATACATTGGTTTGTTTGGTATTATAAAATGAGATATTGCTTTTTCTTCTGTAGATTTTTTCTCGGCTTTTTTCAATTCAACTTGAAGTAACTTATTCCAATCCTCTTCGGAATGCTTGTGAAGGTATATCTTTTCAAGAGTTTTCAACGCCTGTTTAAACTTAGTCTCTACCTTCTTACTATCTTTGTCATCACCATAATGCTCTATGACAAACAAAGGTATGTCTTTTACTTTAAGGTCTAATCCTTCTAATCCATCAGTAATATCGTCGGCTTGAAACTCAACACTTTCATAAGAATCCTCGGATAGTGCGTCATCATCGGAACGAATTGCATAATGAATAAACTTTACAAATGTGCTTTCATCGGATAAAAGACCCTCTAATACATTACCTTTGAACTTCTTAGCGAATGGGTCATTTACATTTTCCGAATCAAAACGCATTTGTTTAACCGCTTCATAAATTATTTTTGCAGTTCCACTTGAAGGACTACCTGCATCATCAGCCTCGACATGGCGTTCATCAAGATATTCTTTTATCTCTTTACCCAAAGGAGATATAGAATCGTAAGCATCTTTTACTTCTTCTAGAGCGTTTCTCCAACGACCCCCGTATTCTTTAGGGTCTGTTCTTGCGGATAAATAGGCTACTCGCACCTTTTCAAAAAGTGAAAGTATTTCATTTGAGATTGGGTTGCTGTCCTTCTCAAACATTAAGCCAGTGGTTGCCATACTAAATCACTTTTTGGGGTCTAAATTATCACCATAAGGAATCCCCAAAGCATTAGAAAGACCGATTTTAGTGACAATAAATTCTTTGTCTAATTTAACCAATTTTGCCACTTCTCTCTCAATTGTTTTTACTTGGGCCGGAGTTAATTTTGTCTTATCTGCTTTCTTTAACCATTTTAGTGCTGTTATAGTGTCAATATTCTTAATATTTTGAACTGTTCTTTTAAGAATCATAACTTCATCATTGGGGTCTACTGCCTTACCGATAGTTTCTCCACCCATACCGTAGCCTTCTTTCTTTTGGTTTTTATCTTCGTCATGCTTTTCAGCCTTCGGTCGCTTAACCTTAACATCCTCAACTTCATCATCATAAGGTATTTCTGTAGAACTACCCACTAGTTTGATTGTTTCTTTTGCTTTGCGAACAAGTCTAATTGCTCTACTAATTCGTGCTTCTTCTTCTGTCATCTTTTCCGGCATATCAATTCCTCCCATTAACAAACTTATCAATGTCACTCCAACTCATTTTATGGATTGAATCAGTATCGGGAACTTGATTGTTATTCATAGAAGGAGTCGGTGAATCTACTACAACAAAACCGGACTTCATCAAAAGATTATCTTTATTGTAGACTGCGGTTTCCAACTCTTTAATTCTAGAAACCAATTCCTTCAAAATAACCAACATATCTTCACTTGTTTCACTCATCTCTCAAATCCCCCTTTCTCTTTGGATATACAATTTGTCGCAAATCTCTATACAACAACTCATACTCCTTACGAAGTTTGCTCGACAACGCAACCATATCAATGTTCCTCTCATCAATACTTACGAACTTCTTTTTCATTTTATCATCGGATT
>Ga0098037_1001155_pt1 | contig 12260 bp, 11 predicted proteins | sample 5_EtaG_FD_75050 | JGI IMG/M metagenome (GOLD analysis project Ga0098037, IMG submission 75050) | Marine viral communities from the Subarctic Pacific Ocean - 5_ETSP_OMZ_AT15132 metaG | ecosystem: Environmental > Aquatic > Marine > Oceanic | place: Pacific Ocean | collected 2015-01-08 | reverse complement strand
TTTCTATTTCTTGTTCATTTTTTAAATTATCAATTAAATTATCCATAAAAGGATTTTGATCAACATCATCTATTGCCATTTCTTGTTGATGTAAAAATGCTTTTACTTCTTTTGTTTTAATATTATCTGGTAATGCATTAACAAATTTTACTGTGTTAGATCTGCTTAATCCCTCTAATGACATAAGCATAATTTGCTCGGCATTAAGATCTCCTTTTTTAATCATTTTTTTTAATTGTTTACCAAACCATTTTCCTTTATCTCTTTGAATAATAAATTGTTCATATTGATTTTTAGTAAATTTACCTCCTTTAAATAAACCTAAAACAACATCACCTAAAACACCACTAGCAACAGCAACAGTAACCATTGCAGCTGCTGCCTCTTGGGCGGTGTATTCAATATCTAATTCATTATTGTTATAACGATAAACTTCTTTTTGTATGGCAGCTTCTGCCCCAAAACCTATTAATGCCTCAACAGCAAAAGTTTTAAGAAACTGCATCCCTATTGTGCCTGTTGTAGACCAACCACCTGTTGCCACACCTAAAGGTAATGTACCTAAAATAACTGGATCAGTTATACCAGCTCTAAGTCCACCCGCTAATTGCCCCCAATTCCAACCAAACAAACCAGGCTTGGCATTACGCATTACATCTTGATTTGTTTCCCAGGCTAATCTTGCATTTTCAATTACTTCTTTGTCTATTTGATCTCTTGTTTTTACATCTTTATATTTTTCTGGCTCATTTGCTTTTAGTTTATCAAGCTCTTTAAAATAGAAATCTAAATTAGTATCATAAGATGTTAAAAAATCTTCTGTATCAAAAACATCAACACTATTCATTAAATCATCATTAATACTATTAGCCAAATCATCAGCTGCGGAACTTCTAAGAGCTTCTGGATGATCTAATAATAATGGGTTAATTCCAATGTTACCACCAAGCTGTGAAATTAATTCATCATTTTCTTTAAATAATTTTGTAAAAGCAGCTGCTTTAGAATCAGATCTAAGCCTACCAAAAAAATCAGCTTTAGCTGCCTCATAGTTTTGGCTAAAATCTGTTCGTTCACCTTTAGCTTTATTTGCCACATCCAACACCGATAAGGTGCTGCCAGGCTCAAAAAAAATACCACTCATTTATATTTACTAATAATTTTATCTTTGATTAAATTTAGATCTAAAACAAAATAACCATTAGATCCATTTGCCGATGATGTGCCAACATATTGTGGATCAGTATTATTCCAGGGCTGTGAAAAAGATACAATATATTTACCATCATCAATTACCCATAAATAAGGTTGTCCATCTCCATCAACATTAAATATGCCACCATTTAATTCAAATGTACCGCTTTTTTCTCCATACTTATATTCGGGTATTTGATCATTTAATAATATATCCCACTCATCCTGGAGTAATCCTGTAATAACTTTTTCAAAACTTTCTGTTTCCATCCAAGATGGTACAAAAGTTGCTTGACCATTAAATTCTCCAACACCACCAACTTTAACCATTTCATTGCCTTTAGCAATTGTTGTTGATCCAATTAATTCTTCTACAATTGAGGAAAATAATTCTTTTTCTTTAGCAGCAAATTTTGTGCTTTTACTATCTCTGTTTCTATTTACATAAATAATTTGTGCCATATCAAATAATGTTTCCATAAAATTACTACTGACATTATGTAAAGATCCATCAATTTTTTCATTAAATACTATTCTTGCATCATCTGTTCTATTAACATCTTCATTTCCAAACATTGTTTGTGCCGATGGTACAGATTCATTATCTCGCATTTCAAAACCTTGAAAGAAATCAAGAGCTAACATGGAAGATGTATTATCAAAACCTTTTGTATTTATTAATCCCGCTATATGAGCAAAATATTTAGATTCATTTTTACCCTCACCTTTGTATAAAATTTCAGAAAATACTTCGTCTGCTTTTTCATCAAAGGCAGCTAATCGTTTAATTAAAAATATTTTATCGGTGTTACTTGTTTCTGGATTTTGCCACAAATTCATTATGGTTGCTTGATCTTCTTTTGTAATTAAATTATTTACTGTGCCATATTTAGCCATTGTTAAATTGTTTTGTGCTTTGCGGTTATTTACCCAGGTATTAAATTCTTCCTCACTTGCAGTAATCCAATTAATATCTTCCAATTCTATTAAGCCTGTTTGCTCTGCCCATCGTAAACTATCAGTATTAAGAGCAGTATTCATTTTAGATTGTACTGATTCAAGAGCTTGTATTTTTAATATTAAATCATTTGGCACACCTTTAGCTGCGGTATCAAAACCTTGTTCAGCATCTTCTGGATCAATACCAGTTAATATTTTTGCATTAATTTTATTTTTTTCTCCTATGGCTGCATTTAATTCATCTGCTATTTCTCCTTGTGTCATTTGTATAGCTTCATTGTAAGTTTCATACATTTGCATATAATCGTTTATTTGATTAACTGTGTCTGTATCTCCTAGTGTGTCAGCTATTGCTTTATACTTTGCCAAGTTTTGCAAACCATCAACAGGCATAATACCATTTTTTAAATCTGATTTTATGTCATTAAAATTAGAAATATTTTCATTAATTAATTTATTCGTATTTGATGTTATTTTATTATTAATTGTAGTAACCGCTTTTTGTGCAGTAATATCTAAATCTGCTCGTTGCTCTAATGATAAATTTTTAAAAGGATATTTATCTGGATCACCATTAGCTAAATCTAAATAAGCCTGGGGATCTGCTGCAATGGCTAATTTTGCTTTAATATATTCTACTTTTCCAAGAGTATAATAATTAGCAACATCTGGAGTAGCATTTATAATACCTTCATTAAATGCTTCTTCGTGAATACCTGTTACTCCATTTAATCCAAGCAATCTATTTTCTGCTGCAATTTGGTCATTTGGATTTCCAAATTCTAAATCATATAATAAATCTGCCTCTTCTTTTTTATAGGCAGATGTACGTTGTGCTAGTCCTGTTTTAAAAGAACTATTCATTACATCTATTGAATATGAATCATTTTTATTAGAAAATTTTGTTTCAAAATCTTGTCTAACAACATCATCATCAATAGTTGCTAACACTCTTGTTTTGACAGCTAAAGATGCATTAGCAAAACCTTCTTCTGCGTTTAAATAATCTGGGCTAGTTTGAAATTCTTTTTTAATACCATTTAATCCCATCATATTTCCATTACCATTTAATGCAAGATCCATAGCTTTATTTAATTTATTAGACCTATCCATTTTTGTTTTAATAGCAAAAAATGTATTAGCTTGATTATCTAAAGTTTCTATTAATTCTAATTCTTGTTTACTCTCTAATTCATTAGCTCTTGCTTTATTACTTTCTTCTTGCTGTAATAAATTCATACCAACATTAGCAGTAGTTTGTCCTACTCTTGCCAAAGCATCAAAACCTCTTGAAGAATCAGCTGGATTATATCGAATACCACTTAATGTATTTGGCTTGGGAGTTACTCCTGTTGTAGGTGTATATTTTTTAATTTTTACCATTAGTTATAAACTCCTAAATTTGTTAATTTTGTTCTAAACTCGTTATTCATTTCTATTAATTGTCTTGTAAAAGCATTTTGTGAAACTAACATTGATTCATTAAATAATGATTGCGTTTTAACCTGTTTATAACCACCATACGCATTTATAGATGCAGCAGCTGCGTTAGCAATGCCAACTATCTTTGCTGTTTTTGCGTTCATTTCATTTATTGCTGCGGATGTTCGTAATTGATTTGCATTTACAATTTCAGAGTTTGCTCCTATTCTTCCATTGTATCTAATGTTTGCTTTTTCTACTTCTGCATTAGAACGATTTTTGTGCATTACCTCGATTACAGTTGGGCTGCTTAAATCCACACCCGATTTAGCATAATTAACAACAGTATCACTTTCAAAAGAATCATACTGTTCTTCAAAAGCAATTATATTTTGATAAGCTAATTCTAATATAGCATCTGCATTTTGATCTGCTAAATCTGCATTTTGTCTATCAACTTCTGCTTGGGCTTCATACGCATTAGCTTGGGCAAATCCACTATACAAACTAGATCCAGCAGAAATTGCTGTTCCAGCAGCTATCATAGTCGTTGGCTCATGGTTTATATTATTACTAAAAGCAAAGCTGTCTTGTGGTGCAGCTGGGTGATTAATCATTTACATATCCTCGCATATCTTAAATAGTCTTGTTCATTTTGGTATTTTGGCATCTCGCCCTCTAATGTCATTCCAAGCCAGGCAGCAAATTTTTTACCTGTTTCAAAATCTTTTTTTACAGCTGTCTGCAAACGAACAACATTAAAATCTTTTATCAATTTATCTAATCCTTGTTTAATTACCCTGGCAGATGTTACTGGATGTTTGTATGACAATTGACTTGCCATTACCCATCCCTCGTAAACACCTTCCCACATAGGAACGATACCACCACTACAAATAATATTTTTATCATTATCGATAGCAGTAAAACTCATATTCTCTACTTCCAAACCATCAAGTAATGGTCGCAAATTATCATCCACCTGGGTGTATGAACTGTTCATTATTCCCTGTACCATTGCGTGAGCATGGTCTTTTTTAAATGCAATTAAACTAGCCATCGTAAGTTGAGAATTGCGGATATAATGCTATCACATTCATCGGCAATGGTTGGTTTTGTTGTATGACAATGAAACCATCTGTATCATAATCAGCATCAAATTCGATTTCTTTATCTCCTGTAAATAATGGCACAGCTGTGTCCATTGCAGCTGCACTAGATCTAAATGGAACTCTATCTAAATTAGATGTATCTTTTCCTACTAACAATCCAACAGTTTCAAATAATCGAACTGTTAAATTATGAATACGTTTTGTTTTTCCCTGGGCAGTACCATCTTGGCTACCCGCCTCTAATCGCATTGTTTGTAATGTTGAATTATAATTTAAACCAATTTGTACTTTAGTTGATGATCTATCTAATGTGATTGTGCCTGTTGCACTAACTGTTTTATTTGGATGTGTAGATCCATCAGCTAATATTGTTACTGATTGACCAATTAAATGATGTAATCCCGATATAGTTGTTGTTGCTCCACCAGAATACGTTAATCCACTATCAACAAAGAAAGCAGCTGTTAAATCTGAGCCATAATCTACTGGTTGTAAGTATTCAACATATCTCCTGGTTGCTCCATTAATTGTCCTTTTAACAATAACATAAGTCACATCTTCATTAAGATCTCCAGGAATAGTTGCCACACTTTCAACAACTGCATTACCAGATCCAAAGACACCACCAAATATATGTCTGTGCCATCCAACAACTTGCTCGTTTCTTGCATACGTTAATCCCGATAAAACTCCATCTGTTCTTACACACCACAAAATACTTTGAGGCTCTTGTTGGTAAGACATTTCGGTAATACCAGAATCAGAAATATGCTCGGCTAATATTGTTAAGTCTGGAGCTATGAAACCATCAGTATCATAATTGTAAACAAGCTCTCTTACTTTTCTTTTAGCTCGTTGAACAAACATCGTAGCATTACCAATTGATACTGCATCAATATCCGATGATCCATAACTTGATTGTTTTTTTATTTGTATATTTGTTGGTGTAATAGGCTCGGCAGATGAGGATGCTGTTACTGAAAACTCACCACCAGCTGTACCGCAAATTAAAGACCTGGTAACTGTTAAATATTTAATGGCATTACCTTTATTGGATGCAATAGAATATGTCATTGCGTCAGCAGAATCAGATCCTACTGTAAAATCTTCCAGGGAATCTGTTTTAGAAAACCATATTGTTTGCGGATCATTATTACTACTAGCAAAAATTAATCGTTGTTCATAAAAGACAACACAGCTTGGATATGTGCCTGTTGTTTTATTTAATACTGGGCTTGTTAATTTAGTAACAACATCACTACCTCCAGCAGAAAATGTACCATAGCTGCTAGTGTTTAGATCATTACCATCTGAATCTTGTATTTCAAATTTTAAATCGGGTGTTGTTACAGTACCAGCAGATGCATACGCAGTATAATCTGTTGTATTCCAATTTGCTCCCACCGCATCGGACAAACTAAAAGTAGTTGATGATGGTACAGTTTTAACTGTGAAGGTTGTATCATTAACTTGTGTCATTCCTTTAACACCAGTAATTGTAACTTTTTCACCAACAGCCAAACCATGAGCTGCGGATGTTGTTACTACACCAGGGTTAGCCTGGGTAATACCAGTTATAGAAAATTCATTTAATACATTACCTACTTTATATACATTGCCATTTAACTGTGTCATTCCACCAATACTGGTAAAAGTAATGAAATTACCTTTAATCAATCCATGATTTGTTGATGTAGTAACCACTCCTGGATTTGCTTTTGTAATAGCACTCACAGTTATATCTTCGCCTGTTGTTATTGATACTTCTGATAATGCCCAAGATGTATGGGCGGATCGTGATAATTTACGAATAGAATATGTTGGATGCACCAGGTACATAATATCTGAGCTTTGAGCAAATTTTATATTAGGAATATCTGCGGTAGCATAAGGAGATGCAATTTCATAAATTTTTGCAGCTGTGCCACCCGATGTATAAGTTGTATAGCTTGTAGAATTAATGGCTGTGCCATCATAATTTTGTAAAGAAAAAGTATTGGTTGTAGAGTTAGCAACAGTAAAGGTAATACCATTTACTTCTGTCATTCCCCCTACTCCAGAAATAATAACATGATCACCATTAGTAAAACCATGACTACTTGATGTAACAACAGCTGGGTTGGCTTTTGTAATAGCAGTTATATTTTTTGCAGTTTCAGTTATAATACCACCATCTCTATAAAATCTAATTTTTTGATTACTTAATTCTAAGATGTAAGTATCTGTTGTTGAAAATTCAAAAGGTATAATTCTTGTTTTATTATCGCTATCTTTTACTTCATGCACAAACATTGAGCCTGGTCGTCTTGATGCTCCACCATGAGGATAGACAGTAAAATTTTCTAATGTTTTTGCTCCATTAAAATATTTACCTAGATCTGTTCTTCCATCTAGCTGCGGAGATAATTCACCCGCTGTAAAGTTTGATATTGCAAAAGATGCTCTTGCCATAAATTAAAACCTTGCTGTTATAAATTCGTTAGCCTCTAGTTTATCTGCTGTACCTTCGGTAGCATCCATAAATCTAGCTTCTCGTATTTTGTTTTCGTAAATGCCTTGCATTAATTGCATTACAGAATTTGATTGCGTAATTGCATAAGCTAATTCTGATGCTAATCTTGCGGCAATAGCCTCTTGTAATAATGCATCATATTCGTTCACATCTGTATTTCTTGCCAGATAAACAATTTTTATTTCTGATTCATCTGTTAATAATTTTCTACCCTCTATTTTAAAAATATCACTATCAACATCATTAGAGTATTGTGTTCTAATGACACGAATACAATCACTTGGAAGAGTATATTGATAAGTAAATTCAAAAGCGGGGGCATCTGTATCTGCTGCCAACTCAACTCTTTTAATTAAACAATTCCAGTTGTGAGATCTAAATACTGCATCTCTTGCCGAAACATATCGCTGGTTAAGTAACCTTGCGTTTTTACTATCTTCTGTAAGAGATATTATATTTGATGCTCCCAGCATATTTAATGCCGAGTTACACATTTCAACTGTTGATGCCATTACTTACCTTTTTTTTTTGGAAATCCAGCTTTCATATTTTTGTATGCAGCTGCACTTACTGTACTTTTACTTTTTGGTCTGGATGTACCAGCTTTTTTTCTTGCGTTCATGTTTGCGTATAAACCTTTTTTAGCCATTGTTTTTCCTTTAAAAAAAATGGGGGCTATAAAAGCCCCCGAGTTAATTACATTGAGTAATGTACCCAGAAATAAATTGTACCTGTGATACTTGCACCACCAGTAGTAATTATTAAATCTGTTGCAGCACTCAACTTATAACCTAATCCCGCAACAGCGGTATTAGCAGCAGTTGATCCGCCAAGCATAGATTGAACTTGCCCAGCTGCGTTCCATGTGCCGACAGCCTCTAAGTAGCGGTTATCGTCATCAGAATCACCAACTTTTAAAGTTGAAGAGCCACCAAGAGCATCACATTTCAAGATTACATCGTGAATTGTTGCACCCGCTGGTATTCTTCCGATAGTTATATCTGATCCACTCGCTAAAGATGATGCTTCATAAGTATCATGCCAAACCATAATTGGGCTGGATGAATTATTAGAATCAATCATCACACTAGGAGATGCATCAAGATTAGTAATGTTTACACTTTTCACACTAGCCATAATTTATCTCCTATTCGTTACAAGCGATTTCAACAACTTTTTCTTCTTCCATTCGGGTTGCCCCTAAGTCCATACAATAATAAACTTGTGTAGAATAAGATTTGTCATCTCTTTCACTTATTTTAGCGGTTATATCTTTACCAATACCCAACTTGATACCATCAGCTGCAAAAGCAATAACTTGTCTGCTTGGAGTTGCATCTGCTGTAAGTAAGTTAGATGTGATAAATTCAAATCCTAAGAACGAATTAATATCACCTTGGGCTAGAGCTTTAACAGTATTAAAGTCAGAACTCTTTACCTCAGTAAGATTTAATAGATCTTCAATCTGTTCTGGAGATACTACACAGTATCTTTTTACAGATGGATCTACATCGTTTTCGTCTAAGATTTTTTTTGCGGATAGTAACTTAGCAACAGTTAAACCAGCACTACCATGAGCTACTTTTTGAGAAGATGGTAGGGCAGTTGAAGTACCACCAGATACACCTGTATCTGCTGCACCTAGAGCTGCTGTTATAATTACTGAATCCATTGCTCTTCCCATAGCCGCAGCTGCTGCTTTAGCATAAGAAGAAGTCGGATCGATTAACATTCTGATTTTATCAGCATCGTCAATCAAGTCTGCCCACTCGTAAGTCGCAGTATTTAATCTACGTCTTGAATGAGGGGTATCAATTTGCGGAGTCGTTCCGTGTCTTGATGTTCTTAGTTGAGCTGTAACTTTGCCGATTTGTTCAAAGAAAGCATTTTTTCCTTTGATTGATTCGACATCAACTGCTCCTCTAAGTTTTGATCCCATTTGCTGGGATAGCATCTGAACATTAGCGGAATATTGCTCCACAAAAGAAGTTGTTACATTTACTGACATAACAATTTTCCTTTCATAGTTTTGTTTAAATCGGTTAGCTTATCCATCATGGGGCTTTCCTGGATTTTAAATCTTTTAGATTTCTAGTCTTTCCCAGCTGTCTTGATCGCCTTTCGGTTGTGATCTATCCTACCATTCCTGGTTGGAAACTTATTTCGGGATTATCTCTTGGTTTCTTTTCCCGCAATTCTAATACTTGGGCTACTGCCTTATCGTGATCTGGATGTGTTTTATTCCAGTAAGGCATATTAGGTTGTGTTAATTCTGCAATTTGTTTATCAATTTCAATTGGTGATAAGAAATTAGTATCACCTTCTGCACGAATAACATCCTCACCCATCTTATCAGCTATACCCATAAACATTTTTATAATAGCGGGATGATCTTTAAATGTAGATCCATCCGCTAAAGGTATATTTAATATTTCTTCACTTGCAAAAGTTTGTGCAGCTTGTCTTGCTTTCATTACACTTGGCTCAAACTGCTGTCCTAATTCTTTTCTTAGCTCTAACTCTTGCTGGTGTTTTTGTTGTTCTAAATCTCTTGTTGCAGCCTCAGTTGCCCCTTTATTCATTTCTGTATAATAATCGAGAATGCCCTGGGCTTGTGAAGTAGATAATCCTAATTTGTGTACTGATGTTTTAAAATTATCTAATGCTTCTGGATTATCTGTTTCATAAGTAATCTCATAATTTTTTGCCTCATCAGGTCGCCCCGCAGCTGTATAAAAATTATTCCAATCTTCATCCGAAAAATTTTTATTTGGCTTAATCATTTTATCAGCACCAATCATACTCTCCGCATTGACATAACTTTTTGCCAGGGATTCAATTGAGCTAAATTTTTTTAATGATTCATTTGATTGTAAATCTTCTGGTAGTGAAGAGATCCAAGTTGTTTCTTGTGGTGTTGTTGGTTGTTGGATTGCTCCAGGCTGCTCCGTTTGTTGTTCGGGTGCAGTTGTCTGATTTTCTTCCATTAGGTTTCCTTTTTGGTTATCATGTTAATTATATGAAGAACAACACTTCGCTGCCCTTCTCTTACAAAGGTTTCGTTTGCATTGTCTGGTACAAATGTACTAACTGTAAAAAAACATCGTCTTTGTAAATCTGATAAAACTCTCTTACCCTCATCTGTATCAAATATATGTTGGTAATCTTTTTTAAGTTGTTCAATTATTTTTTGTGGATCAGCCACCCATTACCTCCTTTAATGCTGGTGTTGCAGATCCCGCAGCTTTTGCTATTTGTTCTGCTTGATCTAATTCTGTTTGTGCTGCTTGTGCCTCTTGTCTTTCTTCTCTCATCTGCTGTACTTCACCCTCAGATCGTAAAACTTTAGCTGGTACACCAAGTACATCCGCAACATGATTTGCCATTGCATCAGTATCTAATATATCCATAACAGGTGCTAGTTGGTTAAGCGGTGTTAAAATTTCCATTGCTTGTATAATTGCCTGGACATCTTGACCTCGTTGAGCTTTTGCTAATGGAGAAACATATTCAATATCTATTTCTAATCCTTGTAGATCTTCTGGAGCTGGTGGTAATGCACCTTGACGCATCAGTATTGCAAAAGACCTGGAGATAAGTGGTCGTAACATCTCCGCTTGTAACCTACCAAGAACAGGAGCAAGTAATCGCATCTTCTCCTCATTTCTTTTCATTACCTCAGTTGCGGTCATTTGCACATTTTGCTCCATTAATATTTGATCAACAAAGTATGCTTGTCTAATTGCTTGTCGTCTTTGTTCTTCCATATTTAAACCAACAGGAGTATTGGCTTGGATTTGTAATGGCTCAATTCTATCTCTTGATCCAGATCTGTAAAAATTTAATCCCCCTGGAGTAGTCTTAATCGGTAAAATAAAACTATCATCGGGAACTAATAAAGGTGGATCAATTTGTTTTTGTGCAGCTCTAATAGTTGTTTCTGACATTTTATTAATCATTTTAATATCAGCGAGAGCAATCATTGATGGAGATCTGCCATAGACCTCAAAGCTCGATTTTGACCATCTAGGAATCAAATAAGGAAACTCCTCAAAACCACCAAGGGAGATCATCTTCATGTCCTCTGGATCAAAATATGCGGACATAAAAGGCATACTTTTGTTATCTACTTTGTATGGGTTAGCATCATCATTCGGCATTACTGCATGAACAATAGTAAGATCCATATAAGGATCATCTCTTGCTACTTTTTTAATTCTTTCTGATACATTTTCCTCACCAAACATTTCAACAATGTTTCGTGCAGCCATTTTACACTCACGAAATACTGTATCAATTCTACCTTTAGAATTTTCCTGGATATAAATTTCTTTAATGTGTCTTGTTGTAAATCGTAAAAGATCGTTAGGATCATTTTCAATATACATACACGCAGTACCAAAGGCACATAAATCTAAATACAGCTCATGTACTTCTTGTTGAAAGTTAGATCTATCAAAAGCAATATACATTGCCTGGTTAGCAGCCTCTAACCATTCATTGTTTTCATCAGTTGCTAAGTTTGGATCTTTATAACGAAGAGAAAACCAAGGGGTTGCCGCATTAGTCAGCATACCATGGAGGGAGGAAGATAGTAAGTTGAGGGCATGAAGAGCAGTACCATCATAGATTTGTTCTGTTCTCTTATCTCCCCTTGTTCTCTCTTTTATTATGTCTGCTCTCTTAGGCAGAACATAATCAGCTATTTCTTGCCAATGGTTTTCCCAATTGGATCGAAGATCAACTAACTTTTTATACCTATTGTGTAATTGTATAACTGGCATTTATTGTCCTAACTCTTGCTTTTTATCACCACCACCTAAAGTAGCTTTCACACCACTTATGGCATCAGTAATAATGTTTGATTTTTTCGGTGGTTTTTTATTACTCATTTTTGCTTTAAATTGTGTTGTATATTCTTTGTGTGCTTTTTCTGGAGTAGCAGCATCTTTAATTGCTTTAGCAGCATCTAATCGCATTACTGTTCCGCCTATGCCTGGCATCCCTAAAGATAAAGCTCCAACCATTAAACCCTTCATTTTGTTTTGTGATTGCAACAT
>Ga0098037_1001151_pt1 | contig 12291 bp, 5 predicted proteins | sample 5_EtaG_FD_75050 | JGI IMG/M metagenome (GOLD analysis project Ga0098037, IMG submission 75050) | Marine viral communities from the Subarctic Pacific Ocean - 5_ETSP_OMZ_AT15132 metaG | ecosystem: Environmental > Aquatic > Marine > Oceanic | place: Pacific Ocean | collected 2015-01-08 | reverse complement strand
TTTAAAATTTTCCGCTTTTTCTTTATACAAGCTTGAATAGTCAGGCATAACATCAGCCATCCCTGCTTTTAAAGCCGCAGCAGCAATTGTAGAGTCTGCTTTTCCTAATAATTTTGCCATAGTTTATATTTATTATAATGATTGAGGAGGTAAACTAGGCATAGGTTGCGTAGGCATTCCACCACCACTACCCATACCAGAGTAATCTAAGTTAGATAATGTATTTATCATATTCATATTGGCTTGTGCTTGCATTTGACTAGCCTGCATATTTGCGTTTTGTTGGTTTAACAAAGCTTGTTGATAGTTTGCATTAGTGCCTGCTGCTTGACCAAGTTGAGCGGCTAATATAGTGGATTGCCTTCCAGACTCAGCTTCTTGTACCATCGCATCACCAGCTGCTATCTGTGATGCCGCTCTATACTCCATCATTTGCTCTTGAGAAGCGCCTTGAGCAAGTAATCTTTGATTCATTGCTTCTTGTTGCCCTATCGATGCAGATATTTGCCGTGTCTGTAACTGACCTTGATTTGCCATAGCTTGTGCTAAACTAGCTATACCACTACCACCAGCGCTACTACGAAACTGCGCTAGTATATCAGCTCTTTGTTGAGCACCTTGCGAAGCTTGAAATTGTGCTTGTTGTTGATTTACAGTTAAATCTTCGTATACGTTTTCCATGTTGGAAAATGGGTTTTTAAAATCCATAGCCTTATACTCGTCTTGTTGTTTTTTCAATAGAGCTTGTTGTTTGTTTCTTTCGATCCTAGCATCAGTAGCAGCATCCTCGGCAATACCAGCGTTTTTATTAGCTGAGTAAACACCAACGCCTGCGCTAAGAACAGCGGCACCAACAGCAATAGCGCCCATAGATCTTTCTGCGTGAGCATTTGGTGACATCATATTATTTATATACCTCATAATTTATTTTCTTTTAAATATTCTTCGTAATCCTCCCAACTAAAAACTACGTTTCTTTGTTCAATTTCTTTTAAATCCTGCGTGTTAGTAGGATTTGCATGTACAGTTGTTATAACACAATCTTCTACCGCGTACACAATTCTTTTTGCACCTCTTGGAGATATAATATAACATGGCGCAATAAACTCTTCTACACCTTCTTCTTTTGACGATGCTAGCACTCCTGATAATAAAAAAAATCCGTAGCTATGCTTATGTATTGCCGAGAAACCTAATTGACCTTGTTTCATTCTCATCTCTCTAATATACACTCCATCTGCAAAAGAATGCTTATATTCCCACATGTCTGGGTATATCAATTCATTTCCATTACCAACAACTACATCCACACCGTCTGCGATACTAATAAAATAATCCTCAATTTGTTTTACCTTATCTTTATAGGATTTTGCTGGAGTGTTGTCAAATATTTTTTGCAACTCATTTTTAGACATAATTTAATTTAATTTATATCTATAATAGTCACAGTTTTGGTTGTTTTTTTACTATGGAGCCGATGTAGAGAGCAATTTGTTAACATCAAATCTTAACGTTCTATCTGACGTCCCCGCTTTTACAATCTCTATATTACCAGTTATAGTAGCTATTCTACCCGTATTTTCTACAGTTAGAGTAATACCGCTTTCTAATGTTTGAGCGCCATCAGCGGTCCAGTTGCCAGGACCATCAGCACCGCCACCAGATGTAATAAGTGGGTTTTGTAATGCTGAATTAATACCTATTCCACTAACTCTAGATACGTTATTAATAACGCCTTCTGTGTCTGCAACGCCTATTGTTGTGCTAGCACTAACAGCCCCAGATGTTGTTGTGGTTGGTGCCGTTAAAGCAATAGCTAAATCCGTGAATTTAACCTCCCAACCGTATACTCTTAATATTTCACTTTCTCCATACCCACCAATTTTCAAAGTATCTCCAGCTAAAGCTAACACCTGCTGTTTATCAAAAACAATTTGCCCTTCTTGAGCGGTAATCAAACCTTTTGCTACTGTTGGTTTTTTACCTAACGTACTTAGCGCTGGTCTAGTGTTTTTAAATATTGTTGTTCTATTTTTAGTCCCTTCAAATAAAGTTATCGTGTCTTCATAAGTGCTTATAGACGTATCTGCTGTAACGTTAGTCGAACTCAAAACTATCATTTCTTCTTTAAGTATATTAACGTAATTATCTATAGGCCAACTATAATTCATTCTATTACTAAAACTCAATGTTATTCCATCTGCTATAGCTATAGCCTCAGATAACGTAAAGGCGTTTGTAGAGTCAAGAGAAACAACTGTTGCCGTCGCTGCATTAAGAGCAGCATTTCCAGTAACTCTATCTCCAACAACCATTTTAGTGGCAACAGCAGAATTCATGGTAACAGTTGTCCCGCTAGTAACAGCCCCATTAACCGTGTCTGTATTACTAACGGCTGGATATATGTTTTCCCCTGGTAAATCAATTGGAGCGGATCCAACCACCGGTTCAATAAAAGCTATAACATCATCTGCCACTGGTTGTTTTAAAACTCTATAAGCAGCTGTTGCGCCAGCCGTACAAGTCATAGAAAAAGCTGTTTTAACCTTAGTTTTACCTCTATTAATAGAAACTGTATCTGTCGCCATGGTTCCAGCTACTGTACCGCCAATTGAATAACCTTGTAACGTTAATGTTAAAGCCGCGTACTGATATATAACTTTTTGCATCATTAAAGAGTTGGAGCCTGTGGAGTTGTTGATATCTAACGAACCATCACCGAATCTAACTTCGTTATAAGTATTATGCTTTGTGCCTGGTTTTGCATAAAGATAGACATCATATTGATCATCAGAGCCGGTTACTGCTGGGAAAACTATACTACCACTGTACTGGTTATTAGATATTTCTTCTTGTAAACTAAAAGCAGTGGCTTGAAAAACTTTAGTCGTAAAATTGTAGTAGTAACCAGTAGTATTGTCTTTAATTTCTAATTTAAACTTTGATCCTTTATCTCCAGATATAGTAAAATTCCTAATCTCGCTTGTAGCTGGTAAATCAGAAAAATCTAAACCAAAAGATTTTATCGTGTGCGTTGTTTCAGCGGGCTCATCACTCCTACTACCAGGACTACCAGCAAATATAGGCGCGCCAATATCAGCACAGCACTTATAACAAGTACACCCGTCTGGAAACGAATACGTAAAACCGTTACCACATACACAATTTTTTGCCATACTATTATTTATTTATTTTATTATTTACTGCTTTCTGAAACTTCAGAGCCAACTGAAAATAACTCTGCTTTTTCAGTTGAGTTATTTATAAATTTTGCCTCTGCGTAATAACCTACCAAGCTAGAAGAATTAACTTGTTTGTCTTTTGCAAACGAGATATAATCGTTAGTACTTGGTGGTGATAAACTACCTATTACACTACCAAAAGCATCTAACAATGTATCTTCGTAGACAACGTCTATACTGAGATCACCGACATGGATAAGATTAACAACCCCAAAATACACGGTGTTTGAAGGTAAAACAGTCGCAAACCCACCACTGCTACTAACACCAGAATAATATATTACATCCCCAACCTGTAGACTTGCGTTTATCGGATCATTAAAAGTTAATGTTGCTATTTGTAATGCCATTAGTTATATTTTATTTACGTTATTTCAAGAATAGGTGTTGTTAAGTAACCTCCATCACCACAGTCGGTACAGTAGTTTCTTACCTTTAACCTCCACTTAGTACCTGTATTAAAAGCGCCTGTTGCACCAGATATACCTACGCTAGAGTAACTTATTACTATACCACTAGTTTCTATTCTACGTCCAAAGTTTGCGTTACACGGCGCGGGAAGTGCAATAGTTGGAATCGTAGAAGCACCACCCGCCATTGTAGCCCAAGAACTAGTCCAACTACCACCTGGAAGTTTATATTTATACAATACTTCGTAAGCAGGTTTTATAACACCCCAACCATGGTTTACTTCATCAGTGTATGTTCCGTTTGTATTGTAGGTTCCCATGTTAGCCCAATTTATAGTGTGCGCATTGTTTGCAGTGATAGTGGTAAGCGTAGCGTTAACCACGTCAGGATCTGTTTCACAGTACGTGCAGGTACTATTGTCAGGACACGTTGCTGTAGCATCATAATTATAAGCTGAAGAATCACCACAACCAGATGGGTAAATACAAGTAGAATTAGTAGAGAAAGTTGCGAGTAACGCAGGATCTGTTGGGTAGTTACATGTTGCCGTAGGATCTAAACACCCAGGTAAATTTTGAACAGTATAAGTTTCAACAAGCGTATCATACGTTGGTATGTTAGGGTTATTAAAAACAAACCTTAAAACGTGTTGGTAGTCTCCATTGTAATCAAGCGTAGATGTGTCAACGTCATTAACACTTCCAGCGTTTCCACGGCTAGCCATAATGCTAGTTGGTGTTGGATTATTAACAAAAGTTGCTGTGTTGAAAGGGCTAAGGCCAGAGTCCCAAGTGTTTTTATATGAAACTCCATTTGGAAAATTATCGTCAAACTGAGGAACACCAGTAACGTCATAAATTGCGCGGATTCTTCTATAAGCTGAGGTTGTGCTACCAAGGTTTACCACGTCCCAGTTTAAAAAAGTTGGCATAATATAAGTACAACTTCCATCATCAGTGTTTGCTTCAGGCGAAACACCAGAGCCAGGACCAGCGTAGTTTGTTGCTGCTAAAGCTAAACCACCTGAATTTGGCGATTGTGTAGAACCATCATAAGTTAAGGTTGTATTATCCATACAACCATAAATAAATGGTATACACGAGCCATCTTCTTGCGTTGCTGTAGAATCGTAATTCCACGCTGTAGGATCTGTACAACCGTTAATATGTTGATTTAAACAACTACCATTATCGCCCAACCAATAAGTTCCAGAACCATCAGCCACAACGGTTTGAGTAGAGGTATCCCAACAAGTTCCACAGTACTCTTGATAAGTCGAATCTGTACAACCAGTACAACTATCGTAATCACAAGAACTATCATCTATGGTAGCGTCAGGGTTATAATTACAAACCCAATTACCTCCATACGGATTATTAAATCCATGTTCATCTGTACAACCAGGCACGGGAACTGACATTGTAGATTGTGTTATAGATGAAGACCAAGCTGAAGATGAAAAATGAGTTGGATTAAGGGGTGATTGACCAGGTACACACACTGCTTTTAATTGAATGTCATAAGACGTGTTTTGTGTTAAGCCGTTAATTCCATAGGTAATTGTGTTACCATTTACACCACCGTTACCCGCGGCAGATGTAATCCAAGGGTCTGAACTTCCAGCTATCCTGTATCTAATTTTGTAGATATCTACTGGAGCGTCCACAATAACTTCTTGCCAAGATACCTCTATTTCAGTTGGACTTACGTTTCCAGTTGTTTGGAAGTTAATAGGATCTTTACAAAATACACATCCAGTATTACAAGAAGCCAATGGATCACCAAAACCATCTTCACCATCGTAATTATTAGCATTATTATTACCACACCAAGTACATGAACCATCATCAGTATTAGCTAAAGCGTCGTACTCACAAGCCGTGGAATCTAAACACCCGTAAATCGTATAAATACAAGAGTAATCATTAGTGTTTGCTAATGGGTCATAATTATCAGCAGTAGCATCTGTACAGCCAAAGATTATAGGGTTGCAACAACAGTCTGGTCCAGTTTGTAGAACTCCACTAGCATCCGCTACGCACGGTTGTAGTAGATCGTTAACACCATCACAAGGAGTATCCGCGTTAATATCAAAGTTGGAATACATAGGGTACATAGTAGTTCCTCCAGATGAATCAACAACCATCTGTTGATCGTTATCTGTACAACCAATCACAGGGTAATTACAACTACCATCATTATAATTTGCGCCTGCATCATAGTTAGTCGCTGAAGAATCAGTACACCCCAGGTAGTGACAAGCGTCAGGGCTTAAAGTATTGGTGTTTGCCCAAATGTCCCAATTCGCGGTAACATCGTAAGTAGGACTAGCTGGATCTGTACAGCCAGGTACCGTATCCTTGCAAGACCCATCATCTATTGTGGCCCCAGGATTACAGTTAGAAGAAGTTGGATAAGTGTAACTAGGCGTAGTTGAAGAATTGGTACTGCCACAATCAGTACAACCATAAACACTAGACACCGAAACACTTGCTGCCAACATACCTAATCCTTGAAAAGAAGTGTTGTAATTGCTAAAACCATTTATATTAACACCATCAGTAATATTTCCTGGAACACCCTTTATGTAGTTAAACCATTTTCCTTCTTTTTCTATAAATTCATTTAAACTACCTTCTTCTAAGTCTGTTTTAATGCTTTGAACATACCAACCATCCTTTGGAACTAAATTATAATATTCACTGCCATCAAAAGTAGCATCAACAACATTTGTTCCAGGTATAAGTGTGTCATAAGTTGTAAGTTGATCTATTTTAGATTGTGAACCTTCGTAATTTAAAGTGTGAAATGTTTTTACGCTTCCTGGTGATTCGTTAAATACAACATCTAGTGTTGACGGTGTGAAAAATAATAAACTTGTTGATGCGTTTTTAGCGTAAAAAGTATTTCTATTTACCGTTTCATCATGGTGCTTCCATATAACACCATCTTTAAACGTGTAATACTCGTTAGCACAGCTAATAGCGTTTTCAGGTGTAAATGATTTAAAACTTACCCAACCTTTTACGTCTTCTTTAAACGTAACCGTTTTAGCGCCATTATCATTTTTTATAACAACATTGTATTCATCGTTTCTATCATCATAGCTACCAATTAGTTTTTCACCCAGTTTCAAATTATCTCTAAACCAATCTTTCATACCGTGATTAGATATAGGTGTTAACCCGTCCATAGATAATCTCATAACAGCACCCCTAACTTTATCTGTAAAATAAATTCTATAAGCATCCGATGCGAGTGACTCTGGATTTTTAGATATACCATAATCACCAGAGTAAGGAATAGCTTGACCCAAAACTGTATTTGTAGAGGTAAGATTTGAGTTTCCATCAGCGTTAAACAAAGCGTCTTTGTTTGCTAGTATTTTTAATACTCTATCCTCACAAAGAGCTACTAAATCACCACCTTGCCCCCATCCAGCGTGTAGTTTTTGTATACTACCGTAGGTAGGATTTATATCTTTTGTAATTTTTTCTGCAGAAATAAATTGATTAAGATTATTTATACCGCTTTTAGTGTTGTATATACCAGAGTAAATTAAACCATTCTTTCTATTCTCTTCTTCTTTTAAATCTTCCGTGGACGAAGAAGCAGTAGCGCCATTAGCTATATATGGTTTGTTGAAAGTGTCACCAATTCTGTTAGATTCAACACCGTTGTTAAAAGACCAACAGTTAAACCAATTTAAGCCAATTTCTTCTTTTGGAATTATATATAAAGAAATAATATCACCAGCAGCATTAGTTATAGAAGAATTAGTTGTTTGAAATGAAGCAATTTCACCGTTATCTTTTTCTACATAAGTGATCGGATTTGTTGAGTACAATATAGTGTGCTCTGAGGGAGTTATTGGAGCAGAAAGATCAACTATATAAACTGGTGTAGCTAAAGATGTATCTATGTTACGCCAAGAACTGATAAATATTCCACTTGGGAAACTAGTGCCAGCTGGAGGGGTTATTGTAGATCCTATAGGTATGAATAAATGTTTGTTTTTATTTGTCAAGGGTAGTGTCGCTAGACTAGAACTAGCCTCATAATATATATCTATGTTAACCTCTTCTTTGGGCTCTGTTTCAAAAATCGCAGGATCCGAACTTATAGGATTTTCCCCCTCTTCCGTGTAATCTGTTAAAAACTGTAATTCAACAGCCGAATCTTTAGTTATACTACTATAATTTGATTCTTGATCAATAGTTGTCACGGTACTACTACTTGGTGTAAATAATGAATCAACTTCGTATTTTATCCTATAGGTAAGTCTACGATTTATTTTCTCACCCATTCGATTAGAATAAAAACCGTACTTATTGTTTTGAAACCAACCACACGCTGTGCTGTGAAATTCTCTGTTAACACCGGTGTCACCTGTCCAGCTTGGTGGGTAGTTAAAACCTCGATCATAAATTGTCATCTTACCTTGAAAGTTAAACAATCTAAACTTGTGTGTACTTTTTATTTTATAAACAGCCTCACCACCTTTTAATCTAAATCTAGTGTTTGGCTTTAATTGTTCCACCACCGACGACTCTTCATCTGAAGATGTGTTTAAAGGATCACCAACCCTCCAGTCTAACCAATGATCTTCTTGAGTGGGGTTTTGGTTTCCATCAGGTCCTAATTCAGAGTACGCTAGATCTATAAAGTTATTAGATCCAAAAGACCAAACACCTTTCATTGCCACACTGGACGTACTTAACCCGTTACCAATGGCTTCTGTGCGATAGTATCTTTTTGTATAATAACCGAAATACCAACAACTAGCAGCGTATTCTTGCTCCATGTTGGTGGTAGTATCACATGATTTGCGATCTATAATACTAAGGGTTGTATCAGAAAATTCAGTGATAACGTTGTCGTAGTTTAATTTTCCATTAGAGGGAAGGGTTTGGACACCTTCTTGCCGACCGGCAAACGTAGCTTTGTCAATAAACCACGCTCCTCTAGTATCATTACCACCAAATTTAAGCAAATTCTTCCATTTGACTTTACTGTAAGTATTTGTCCCTAGAGTCTGAAGAGGATAATTCATGCCAGTCTGTGCAAAAGAAAACAACACCCCATCTTGAAATCCACCAGCAGTTATGTGGCTATCTTCTATCTTATACAGACTCGTTGCCGCAGCAATCTTTAAGTGCTGGTCAAGAAGTGATTTTTGAGTTAAGCGGTTTCTAACACTTTCATCCCCAATTATTTTAACAAAAAACCTACCATCAAATTCTGGTTTGTTTATTATTGTTTTTTTCCAAAAGTGAATATGTATATTATCACCACCAGTTATACCTGTTGCAGTTGTTAAATTCTCAGTTATCCATTCATCTTCTGCTTTTATTGTTCGGTCTAGATTTATATAGAAAAAACCACTAAAATCATCCTCATAATCAACCTCAGCATCACTAACGTTAACAACATGGTATTTTGTACTAACAGGACTAATAGTGGTAACACCACCAGTAGTTGTTTCTTTAGAAAAACTAACATATAACTCATCAGTTGTAGATCCACTAGTGTTACCACTAACTTCCTCTAAAAGCGTTTTAGGAGAGGTTAATCCCATTGCCAAATAAGCACCAGTTACACTATAATCCCGCATCCAACGACCAGAGTTTATACTAAAACCTTTCATGCCAACAGTTGGAGCGTTTCTTCCGTCACCAGGAAAACCAACTGAACCGTCACATGGGTTGCTTCCTCCATACATATTACAAGAATAGCTTGGTCTAGAAATATCAGTGTTTGTTCTAACTAACCGCTCGTAAGTAGTTTTTATATATTCAGGAGCTTCATTTTCTATTGCAACTATTTTATACCTAGCTTCTTCACTAACCAGCTCACTGGACTCAACTCCTTTTTTTAGTATAATATACGTATCTTCATCCACCTTGTTTCTATCTACAGATGGAAACGAAACCCATATATTACCATCATCAGCATCGTATACTCTATCAACAGCTAAATTGTAGTATTCATTAGAAGTTTCTTTAATATAAACCCTGTAATACTCTGCCCAATCAGGAGAGTCTTTTAATTCCACGTTGATATAGTTGCTACTAATAGATCTAGATTTTGGTACGTTGATAGATCCTAAAGACCCAGATGTTTTAACAGGTGTTTCTCTACCGTATTTATCACCCCAAACAACACCAATATCGTAGTCCCTAAGCGATTTAATAGACTTTTTACCTACGTTTGAATTTATGTCAATATCTCTACTATTAATCGATGATTTAATTTGTGGTTGGATTGAGTCGTAACCTTGAGTATAGTTACCGTAAACAACTCTATTTCCAGTAATCTCTTGCGACACGGCTCGTTTTGGCACGTTATCCCAGCTTCTTAAACTTTGAGAAGAAGGGAGTGCTTGTGAGATGTTTTCAGAAGAAATGCTGTAAGAACCCTTGTTGTTTTGAGAAGCAAAACTACCATAAGAGTTCCAAGAGTTTTCATCTTCTCCCTCTAAAACACTATCATTAGGAGAAATAGTTTTTAACAAATAAATCGTAGGATTTGTTTCGTTTTTATACAACAAGTCGATACTAACTACATCCAAGGGTAGGTCTGGTGTTACAAAGTTTTGTATTTTTAAAGATTGAATTGAGTTAACCATACCCGTGTTATAAGCCTTTATAGGTTGGTAGTTAAAATTACCAGGCATGAAAGCTACTTGAGTAAACGGGCTAAAAGAAGAATACTCCCCGTCTTCGTATTTATATCTATAAGCGAACCTTGGTAACTTACGTTTGAAAATACCCGGTTCTTGTTCTAAATGACCATACCATACTATTTTTTCTAAGTTTATCGATGGAACCATTGACTCTATTTTAACTACAATGAGCAATTCGCCAGGTGTTGAGATAGAATCTAATTCTAAAACACTAACCCTAATCTCCGGTTCGTTGGGTAAATTACTAATATCATCTGACATTAGTATTATGTCACCAATCTGAAATCCAAGTGGATTTCCATCTACCTCGTCAAAACTTAACGTTACTTCATTACCAATAACTTTACCTAAAAATGGTTCAGAGGTGTTTGTTGTAATAACATCACTACCACTAACTATACCTTCCCTTGAGTATTCTAACATTTCTAGGTGAGGGGGAGTTAAAGGTGCTTTACGTATAACTGTTATATGTTCTTCTTTAACAGGGCCTTTGTCAACACCCTCTACCATTAAACGTGTGTGTTCTGCAACCCAGAGGCCAGTAGCGTTTTGAGAAATGTTCTGCGTACCATCAACACTACGTGATATATTTATTTTTTTTGGTTCTGTTTTTCCATCTGTCCAAAACAACATATCATCTATAATATTAATACCAGTGATGTAATCGTTGTGGTCAAAATTTAAAACTCTAGGTTTTTCAATAATTAAACTATCGTGAAGCGGAGAGGCTGAGTTTAAATTTAAAGGCGCGTCAAGTGATACAACTGTTTCTGACGGAAGTGTAAAAGTAGAATTCCCGCTGGGAACTTCTAGTGGAACTCCAGTAGAGCAATCGACAAAAGTAAACAGAGTGGGAGAAATTATCGTCCCAATACACCCAACGGTACCCGCAAGATAGACTGGATCACCCACGGTTAAACTTGTGCTGACATTGTGGTCTACGAAATTGAAAGGAATTGGAAGCTCAACACCACTAGTACTAGTTAGAGTACCCCAAATTATAGAACCATTATAAGAGCTACTCAAATAACCACCTCCCTGTATGTGGTCAACCCCAAAACCACCGGTAAAAGGAGTTGTAGGGTTTTGTAAAGTTAACTCTATATAACTAACTGGGTTGTATATTGGTGGTTGAGGAAAAGGTTGTGTTACCTCGATAGTAAAGTTAACAATTTGTGCGCTTACAATAGTGTTTGTTTGGTAGTCTGAGTGCGAGGAGTCAAATAAATTAATAGTAGCGTTACTAAAAGCAGATAAAACAACACCTGTTGGGTAATCAGATAAATACACAACATTGTTGTTCACGTCCATCGTGCCTAGCGAATCAATTAAAGGAACAATAATCTCACTAGCCGTATGTATTGTTGCCACTCCCAGGTTTGCGTCATATAAATTACCAGATGTAACCCCTAAAACGTTAACAGTATTACTAGTACTACCATCAGCCGCTAACCCAGTAACTGTCCAACCAGATTCTATTTGAGTTGACAACTCCACTGATAAACCACTTAACTGGCTAACAGAGCCAATGTTGGTAAAAGTATTGTTGGCAGCTGTAAAAGCGAATTGATCAACAAAAACATGCTCACATTTAGTGGGAGTTTTTCTAATAATCATATCATAAACAGAAGAAAACTGATTCCAATTACTTCCACTAACACCTCCATATTGTCCAGAAACCAACCAGTACAAAGTGTCATTTTTTTCGTCAGCAATAGATCCTACGGTAAAAGACAACGGTGGTATAAGTTCGTAACTACAACCTTCAATATTTCCTAATATATTTTGAACAGTACCAACGTCAGATCCTTCTGAAGTTGAAACCTGCACGTTCATAGCGTCTCTATATTCTCCGTTTGGAATAAGTCTCTCGTCAAGATCCTTATTCATTTTACCACCCGTAAAATTATGCTTAATATCTGGCATGTACTAGTGTTTTATTTGTTTCGATTT
>Ga0098037_1001148_pt1 | contig 12331 bp, 6 predicted proteins | sample 5_EtaG_FD_75050 | JGI IMG/M metagenome (GOLD analysis project Ga0098037, IMG submission 75050) | Marine viral communities from the Subarctic Pacific Ocean - 5_ETSP_OMZ_AT15132 metaG | ecosystem: Environmental > Aquatic > Marine > Oceanic | place: Pacific Ocean | collected 2015-01-08 | reverse complement strand
TGTCCATTTTTTGTTTCAAATAATATAGCGTCCTCAACCTTTCCAGTATACTCTTTACCTGTTAAAATGTTAGTATACCCTTCACCCTTTGTGTCTTTTGCTATTGGCTCTTTGCCTAGGGTGTCGTATAGCATACTTGCATAATCCATGTCTGAGGCAAAGGAAGCTCTGATCTGACTTAAAACAGCTTTTCCTTCTGCTGTTATTCCCCCTTCTTTTAAATTACCATCTTCATCAAGAGCAAACATTCTTTTGAAAGCATCTTCTTCAGTCTTTACATCACCTTGCATTAATACTTTAACGTACGCGCCCGCTTCGTCAGCAAGATTGGCAGCGATTAAATTAGACTGATATCTGTTTACGTCTCTAGAAATAATGTCTCCTGCAGCACCTACATCCATTAAAGAATAGGCTTGGCCATCTATAGTGGCTACCTTACCATCGCCCCCATCGTCACCTACTTTAGCTAAAAAAGCTTCGCCCGTAATAGGATCCATATAGTATCGTGTTGTATTTGGGTTACTAAATGTTTCTACTTGTTTTAAAAATACAGCTCCTAATCCACTCCCCTGAATTATTCCATTCTCATCAGGCTTAAGAGAGTCCATATGCCTCTGATAGTTTGCTTGGTACTTTTTAGATAAGTTAAAAAGCTTTGACGTGGATGATCCTGCGGTGTTAGTTCTTGCAGTATACTCTTTTAGGGTTATGGCTCCAGACTTTAAAAGCTTTTGGTTAGCTAGCGCTATAGCGGAAGCTTGCTCTGCATAGTTGGCAATAATTTGATTTTGTCCAGCATCTTGACCTTGAGGTTTATCTGATAATGTCTCTAAGTTTGTAAGGACCGCCTGGTCTATTGCTTGCCGCTTGTTTTCTCTATCAGTTGCAATTTTAGTAAGATCATCTGTAATCCCTTGAGTTATTCCTCTCCAGTCTATCTGATCTTCACCTTCCCTAGATTTATACTTGTAGTACGTTGCCATTATTTATTTTTTAATTCCTTCCGCCAAATAAACCTTGGATTCCTCGAAAGATATTACCTACATCTGTGCCTGAGCCTCCTTTTTCTAAAAAAGCACTTTTGGAAATTGGATTTAACCCTAAGCCTTTCATTTCTTTTTTATAGTCTCCATACATAAGTCTTTGATTTCTAGGATTAGCTAAACGATTAGCCTCTCTTGTTTCTTTGCTTTTACCGTATAATTCTGCGGACTCCATAAGCCCCAAACCGGCGGAAGCTAGCCCTTGAACTCCTCCAGAAATGGCAGCAGCTCGATTCTTAGCAGCATCTGAAGCAGCTATTTGAGCTCCCTCAGCTTCTCCTAAATCTAACGTAGCCTTAGCTGTAGCTAATCTTGACTCTTCAGCTGCTACTGTCTGTTCTAATTTTTCAAGCGCATCTATTTGTCTGTTGGTAATATCTTGTTCGCCTTGCTGCATTCCAAGCATAACTCTACCAGCTGTTGCTGCAGCGCCTCTATCTGCTTCTTGCCCCGCTTGAACAAGCTGTTGACCTACCCCTGCTAAAGAATCACGCTCTTGCTCAAATGATTTAAGATTAATATCTAAACCTTCGTAAAAGTTTTCTTCTAGTTTTGCTCGTGCTGCCGCCATTGCCTTCTCAGCATCTCGTTCTGCTTCTTCTTGTAGCCTGCCTTGTTTAGCTGCTTGGGCAAAATTCATTGCTGCTCCACCTACGGCTAGTGTTGTCCCTATGATTGCTGTTGCTGCTGCCATATTATAATAGTTTTATCATTTCTTGTGAGTAGTTATCTGCAGCGGTGTATCCCAAGTTCTCATATGTTTTAATTAAGCTTTTATTTTTTAAAAGCGCATAGCTGAATTTCTTACCGCTATCCTTACAGATTTTAGTTAATGTCTTAATGAGTAACGTCAAAGCCTCTTGGCGCTGTGGTTTTTTCTTATAATCTTTATTAGATATAATCCAGTCTACCCAAGCTACTTTTGAATTAGTCATATATATAAACCCTGCACAAACAGGTATGTCTTTATCTAAAACCATTACACCACCTTTACCATCATCCGGTAAAAATGCAGGAACTGGAGCTGTCCACTTCCAATCTTTCCACCAACCTACGAGAACTTCTTCATAGTCAGTGTCGTTTAATGGTCTTATTTTAAATTCCATTTATTAACAAAGATACTAATTTTTAAGGATTGCTTTTCATAACCTGAGACTCTACAGCAAATAGCTCCGTAGGTACGGTAGCGGTATTCTGAAGTACAAACTTCATGTAGTGTCCAAGTATACCATGCGACTCAGCTTCTTGATTTTTGATGTAAAGAATAAAGGAATCTTGAAGAGTAGGAGCAGCGCCCCCAGCCACAGTAGCATCAACTGTAATTCGGTTTATATTATTAACTAAATCAATTTCAATAGCTGTTACTGTACCCACAAGTGTTGGACCTGTATAGGGGGGATTTGCAGAGTATAGACTATCCCCTATACTTATTATATTACCTATGTTTATTGTTGTCGCAAAGTTTATTATCGGAGTGTTAGCAGTTCCGGTAACAGATAGACTTTGTGATATGCCGTTCATTGATCGTAAAGCGTACTCAGTTAAGGCAGCGGGATCACCACCCGCAGTTCTGATGTAAGCAAACCAGTCGCCTTCCTTCTGAACAAACCAACTGTAGTCTATTAGCCCCGTATTAGGGAGGTCTGTCTCAAGGGCAGCTGACCATGCTGTATCAGACTCTAGGTTTACAGTCTTAAATATTTTATTTGTTAAAGGGTCCTCATTAAATACGCTAGTTATTTCTGAGAAGCCTTGAATGCCATAGTAATTGTTTCTGACTTCGTTAGTGTTGTGTTGGTATATGTTGCCCCCAGAAAAAGAATACAAGTAATTATTCATGCCTACTAGATACTCAGGCATATACGAATAGAAAGAAGGCCACCCGTTAGATGTTTCACTGTAAGTTAGAGTATAGTCTGGCATAGTATATATTTTAATTATACAAATTTACTAAAAATAACTGACCACTTTATCTCCCCATCCATGAGACTGACTATAAGGCCATACAAGATACCTTGTAGGCATTTGACCAGCGAGGTTACGGACTAATGTCATATAGGGGTTATTTAGCGATCTAAGGGTCTTTATTTCGTCTTTAGTGATTATGTCGTGGTGGACTACCATTCCATTGTTATCTTCAAACACAAGCATTCCAAATGCGCAGTCTTCATATAAGAAGTCATGCTTGTTAATCTTAACATGATACTCTTTAGATTGATGGTATATAGAGTCCCCATCGGTTCCAGGAGGAGGTAGATTCTTCTGACACCTATGTGTTATGGTCTGATCCTTAAATTTTATACCCGCATACAGTTCATAATCCTCTAAGGATCGCTCTTCTCCAAGATCATACTCTTTAAAAGTATTCTTATTGCAAGGAGAACACACCTCTCCGTTAACCCCTAAAAGTTGTCTTGTCCTCGCTTTTGATGCGTTATCCCTTTCAAACCATTTCTTATGATCGTCCCAATGCTTAGACCTTCCCTCTCTAGTATACTCATGCCATACTATTGGTTTATGTGGCGCAAACAAATCATACCCATGAGTGTAAGCCCGGACTGATATAGATATTTCTTCTCCATAAAAATACATTAGCGGATCATGGGGAACCTCTTTACAAAACTGACCCAATGTAAAAGCAAAGTGTCCAGAGTAAAACCTTGAGGGGACAGGAACAATACTTTTTGGCATTGTGTATGGGTGAAAAAGAGCTACGCCATCTTTCCACGTATCCACTTTCATACCGTATACAGTTTCATTTTGTTCAATAGGTTTATTAATATGGTATGCCGGGCAGTATGAAGTAAGCAAAGGTTTTTTAAAGCCCTGCTTCTGAAGCCTAGCTATAGTACTAATACATTCACTGTCCCACCCCTCAATAAACCTATGATGCGAATCTAAATGAAGAGTATAGTCCTCTCCATTATAGTGTTGTTGTATCTGATTACGTGCCCAGCAAGTGCCTTGAGCCTCTGTGTGTGGTATCTGTATTACTATAAATCTTCCGTCTTCAGCAAACTGATCAAGTCGGTCCCACTCATCTTCTTCGGCATACTGGTGAGCTATGCATATTTTTAAATTCTCTGGATGATGAGCTTTCTCAATAAGATCTTTGATGGTAGGTATAAGCTCAGGATCACGATAACTCGCAATCTGTACAAATATAGATTTCATTAGATTTAATTTTATGTACTAAGATAATCAATTAATTAAAATCCAAACCCTCCTCCTGTACACTGGCTATTATTACATCCTGAAGATGTAATTATTTGTATTACGTCTCCTTGAGAAGTAGCAGTAGTCGTGCCTTGAATAGTGCCACAAAAAGTCTGTCCTGTATTAGTTCTAAAAAACACTACAGTTGAAACAGATAATGAAGCTATATATGAAATTCTATAACTCACAAAAGTACCACACGTAGTAATTAGATAAGTAAATGTGGAGACATCTTGTGTTATTTGTCCTCCAACAATTAATGTTATATCAGAGTCTTGAGTAATGCTATCGGGGCTAAAAGTTACGTCAGGATTAGTAATACTAAATCCATCTGTAACTAAAATACTTGAGTTAAAAGTTGTAGTATCTAAAGGCGAAGGTCCTGTAACAAAAGATCCAATAGTGTCACCTATCAAATTATACCCCACACCCTCAGTGCTTCCAGTGATATTATTGTCAATTGATGTTATAGTTCCAGTAATATTTTGAGGAGCTGAACTACAAGTAGTTGCAGTCCCTAAAGTACTTCCGTTCCAATACCTAGATATTTTTAATCCTGCGCTAGTAAACGCGTAGGTTCCTGTACTTGCAGGCTGTGAGCTCACACATCCTTGCTCACTAGCATACAATTGAGTTGCCGTTGAGAATGAACTAGTGTTTGCAAAAATTGTAGTATTACCGCCAGTAGGACAAACATTGGTATTGCTATTATATTCTATTGGAATTCCAAAACAATTTGATGGTGGATTACAAGCCGCGCAATTATCTGACGTGTTAGTAATATCGTTTGTATTAGTAGTTAATCCTGATCCGCCAGTTATCTCATAACATGTCGATCCGTTGTTAATTTTTACTGCCTCCCCTGTATCTACCGTATTACCATCCGTTCTTACTATAATAGCTGCTCCACCATCGCATGGTACTGCGGTATAATAACTATACGGAGTTGGCGCAGGAATATCATCAAAACAAGTACCTGTTTGAGTTACTCCCCCTGAGAAACTTGCAGTATTTAGCCGCGCACAAATTTCTCCTTGTTGATTTGGCTCAGAAGTAAAGTTTCTTGAAACTTGCACGCCATCACTACATCTATTAAAAGTTCCTGTTCCAGTTGCTGTATAAGTAGCACAAGCTGCTACAGTTGGACAGAAATTTGTTATTGTATTAGGGGTAGTGTTAGTAGCTTGACTTACTAATTTATAACACCCTGATGCAGCGCTTATATTTACATTATCATTAACACTAAATCCTGATTTTAACTTTACGAAGTATTCAACATTCGTTGTTGTTTCTCTAGCTAAAAAAGAATTATTAACTACGGGCGCTGGTATACATGGATTAGTTCCGCTTGTACATCCAGTATAAGCTGTCCCGGCATACACCCCATCAAATGTGGTAGCCGATCCAACCCTTTGAGAGTTAATCTGGTAACACGTTGTTGATCCGTTTATTTTAACTGAGGTTGTTCCCTCATTAAAAGTTGTCCCATCTGGAGCTTGAATAACTATTGTAATGTTAGGGTTGTTACACTCCTGAGCATTCCAGTAAGTAAATACAGGCGGTACGGCAGGACACCCAGAGTCAGCCGTTAACGCTAGCCCATCCTCTACTAAAGGTATCCCGGGGCTTGGAGTATTAATAGGAGCTGCACCACTATAAGAATAGTAAGCATTTGAATTAGTATTTAAATAAATAAACTGAACACTCGTAGGAGGTATTGACGTATAAATAGCACTAGGAGCACCTGTAGAAGCAGATACTGGACATAAGTTTAATAGATAATATTCTGCTGGCAATCCTGGGTCTGGCACACAGCCACCCGTATCTGTGTTCGTTGTGCTATTCACTGCTAATGCATCAATAAGCCAACAGTTTGCGTTTATACTAGTTGTAATTTGTTGACCAACAGAAAAATTATTATTTAATATTACATGATCTTGAACTCCAGTAACAGTGTCAGTAATCTTAAACGCATTATTTGCTGCTGGCGTAGGATCGGGAGAAGGCTTACTACACGATGGACAATCTTGTGGCGGGTCTAGAACACCACTGACTTGTTGGCGAGCCGTTACACCTCCCATTTGATAAAACCCATCTGGAGCAAAAGTGGTTAAGGCCGCATCAGTATAGACAGCAGTTGCATCTGCAAAATTAAAAGTGTCTATGTAGTATATTCCAGCTGTAGCCATTGTGTAAAATTAATTAATTTTTAACATGTAAAGAATGATATTACCCTTCCGTCATTTCCTATTTGTACCCATCCTTGCATAAATCCTTGTACTGCAACTTTAGTTCCAGGCGCAGGGAATGTAAATCCATAATACTTATTGTTTCCATTAAATGGAGTATTAAAGTTTTTGTCTATAAAGAATAATGTATCTTGAGCAAATAAATTATTCGTTGTTGTAATTGATGTAAAGACTGGTACCGCACAATATACAGTATTGTTACATGGTAGATTTGATGTACTGTTAAATCCATTGCCCGCATTTGCACTAAACATCCAAATAGGATTATCAGCAGAAACACTAGGACAATTTACAGGATCATTACATGCTGATGCTTGACCTACAATATCACCGCTAGCTCCATTACCCCAATTTACTCTTTCTATTGTTGCACATTTTCTTACACTTACATTTGAGCCGCTTAAGTTTATTTCGTCATAGTATACAATATTACCAACACTAAACAAACCTAATGAGGTGTTTCCTGACAAGAATACTCTTGTTCCGCTACTACCGCACTGAATAGCCGCGTAGTTATATTGCTCACATGCAGAGCCTGCGGTTACTGTTCCGGTAGTCCCAGAAGTTCGAACTGGTATATTTTGCGCACATATTACAGAAGACTGTCCACCTCCAACTGTTTCTTGTAATTGAACTCCATCACAACTTTCCCAAGTAAATATATTGTCAGATCCTCCACAAGATGATCCTGCGGTTACCGTACCTGTACTTGGAGTGGTAGTTGGTATTGTTGTAGAACATACGTCTACAGAGTCTCCAGCAAAAACATTTGCTATAAAATTAGGAGTGCCATCACAATTGGTAAAGTCAATTCTTATAGAGTCCGCATTAGCAACAACATCATAAGTAGTACAAGTAGACGGTGATGCTAAAGTATAAGAGTTACAGGCTAACGGAGCTGGTGTAACGTCTGGTCCAGGAGTAGGAGTAGGCTCTACGTTACATCCTACACAACAAACATCATTTAAATCTACACTAGAATAACATAGCTGTACTTCTGTAGAATTTCTATAATCATAAATCAAATATAAATTGTCTCCTGTATTTCCAGAAGGCATTGTAAATGTTGCCGTAAATTCAGGACTATTGTTTTGTATAGGTGTTACAGTTGTAGATGCCGCTAATAAAGCTACTATGTCTGATTGAATAAATTCTCCATATACCGTAGCAGTTCTTAAAAATCTAAAATTATTTGTATCTCTTTTAAAATCATAATCATCACCTTTATTTACTAACTTGTTACTGCCTATAATAACTTTAGCTCCGTCATCAGGTATTACCCCAGCTCCTTGACCTCCAGTTAAAGTAACAAATGGAGCGACTAAAGGATTATTAGTGCCATTTGGAAATTCCATTTGATTACTATGAAGAGGAGAGTTAAATAATCCATCTTGCCATCTATACTCATTATGAATAAATTTACCACGGTCTGCATTACTTACTACACCAACTTGAATAATTGTAATTTCATCAGGCTCTGGACAATTAACCGTTACCTCTATAGTGTCTGCAGTTATACTATTTGAAGAGACTACTATCGTCATGTCTTCAGCATATACTGAATTTTTAGCCACGTTTAGTATTCCATTAACAGATGCAGTTACACTAGTAGAAGTTCCATTGTATAAAGCTGTTATAGTATAAGTATTGTTAATTGTAGAATCATCAGTTACTATTTCATTCCCAGAAGCTGCAGTTGAATTAGTTTCTGTAATCATTTTAACTAATCCACCAGCATTTGTAGGGGTATTAGCTTCTGTAATAATATTATCATTACCCCCACTAGGAATAACATATTCTATTTCTACAGTACCTACCTCTTGGGTAACATCCACACAATATGAAACCTCTTTGCCCACCGGTATAGTTATGTTTCTTGAACTACCACAAAGGTCACAGTTACCAACAAATGGTAAAGTAATACTATTAGCAGACAGAACATATTCATTCATATAAGGGTCAAACCCTCCTATTTTTTGAGCATCAAAATTGTCATGGAATAAATCTCTAAACCAACCTCGCATTCCAGACTCTGAAATTACAGTTAATGATTCTTGATTATAAGCACCACCTTTTAACTGTATAACAGCTCCCCTTTGCTCGTCTGTAAAAAACTTGTCGGCTCCAAATACAGCAAAACTTTCTGGATTTCGACTAATACCAAACTCTTCTATTCTAGATATTTGCTGACCTAATACTTCAGGCACAGAGGTAAGTGATCCGTTGCCCCCTGCATCTGTAAGCAAATCTTTACCTGCTAATACATAGGATATTTTATCTTCTTGTAAAGTAAGTATGTCTGTTTTTCTAGAATGTAATTTTTGAATAGAACCAAATGAATCTTCTAAGGTTTTGTAATTAACAAGCCCTAAGTTAAACTCATTAAGCTTATTTACGTTTGATTCATCATTATAAACGCCGCTATAAGTAAGATCAGCAAACCTGTGAGCTTCTTTATATTCTTGTCCTGATGTTGTTGTAACTCTATTACCCAGTGCAAAGGCTTCTCCTTTAACTGAATCTCTTATGGTATAACTTTCAACCCCATTTCCAAATGTATAACAATCAAAAAATCCTGTGTCTACTATTGCAGAAGTCTTAGTCTGTACATTTTGATTAGCTTGTGTTCCTTGATGCTCTCCATTAGTATTAACTTCAAAATTTAAATTGTTTTCATACCATATATCTGGCGAAGCATCGGAAGGAATAGTTTCAAATACGCACACCCCTCCTTGATCAGCTCTTATCACATCTATAGTCATCGTAACTGTAGAGTCAGCACCACCAAATAAATTAGCAAAACTTCTACATGACAAGGTTCCAGTAGCTAAAAACCACAAACTATTATCGTTTGAGTTTCGGTAGAATTGATAATAATTTGTACCTAAAGCAACATCAATATACGGAGAGGTATCAGTATCAAAAATTATATTTGCTGGATTTCCTGCAGATGAAATTAAAGTATTATTATATACATTATCTAAAGAGGAACCATCGCTCGCATCTGATTCACTTTTATTAACAATATTATTTCCTATATTATTTCCATCAAACCAAGTTTTAAAATCTGAATAAGGAGCATCTGCAACAAAAAAATTATCGTATATATTAGTTCGTGTTTCACATTTTCTTCCCGTGCCATTTCTTACTTGATGTATGGATATTTTTATTTTTGAGCCTTCTGGTATTGTGTAATCTTGATATGCTGTACGAGCAGGATTAAGGACATTAACTCTACACGATGCTACTGGATACCCTCTTGAAACTCCATTTTTATCAAATGTTGAAGTGCTACTGCTGTTTGGATTTACGCCGCCCACATCCTCAGTTTTATTAGCAATAAACCCATTAGGTATTATTTGCATATAAGGACCCGCTGGAACATTTACAAAAGCATCTGTAACACCTGGCTGTAATGGATCAGGTATTTTTAAAAAATCTTTAGCTTGAACTTCTTTGCTTATAACAGTCGCATAAACACATCTATTTACAGCTCCACCCGTATCCGACTTGACTATTAAACGCTGTCCAGTCTCTACTTTTGCAGCATTTTCTCCTTCTAATAAAAAATAAACATCATTTGCATTTGGGTCCTTAAAAAACCTTTCAGTATATATAGTTTCATATGTTGATTGCTGCGGTTTTAAAACAAACTTATAATGTTTAGCCCAATAGGGGGCTCTTTGAGCCCAAGGTATTGTTACTTGTATTTGATTCTGTGTAGTTGAATTACCACAAGGTATTTGAACAGTATTGTTTGGGCTAACAAGAGCGGTGGATGATCGTAAAAACTCATCCATATAAACTACCCCTAACTCATAACCTCTATTACTATGCAAACTTTTAGGATTTCCTATAGTTGAAAAAGAAGCTTCTTGAGAAATTATTTTAAAATATTCATAAACATCTCCAGATCCAGGAGGAGATGCAGGGTCTTGAACAAATCTTATAGCTGGAATTTGTAATTGTAAAGACGTAGAAGAAGGTGTGTTATTTAATATTTTAATTGGATCACCAGAAGCATCAATACCACTTTGAAATTTTGTAACTGTTCCGGAAGCGGTTGTTAAAGTAGTAGGTACAAAACAATTAAATAAATCAGTTAATGTAGTTCCATTACATGAAGTATTTCCGACAGATGCATAGACAGGCTGTATATTAGTGCTAGTACCAATAGCGTCTTTAAAGCCTTGAGATTCTACTAAATCATATAAAGATGTAAAAGTTTCAGGTATTAAGTAACTAAACTGAAGCGTTATATTTTCTGTTTGTGATGCAGGTGTTGGTGATCCCGCAAAGGAAGAATGTTCAAAAGTAAAATTTATTTGAATAGAAGATCCAGAAATATACTTAGTAAATGGGTTTATTAAACTAAAATCTACATTGATTACTGAACTCGCTACCGTTACATTGCTTCCAAACGTATAATTTCCTGCTGATCTTGTAGCTTTTAAATTGGTAGTAGAAAGTGAAGTTTGAATCAAATTAGCTTGAAACTCTAATTTAACCGGATTATTAAATATGTCTTTTAAATCATAGCCTTCTATATAATTACCGTATACTAGCCTATTTCCCATTAAAGTTTGTCCTAACGCCTTTATAGGAACATTATCGTAGAGCCTTAAAAGCTCAGTTGAAGGGAGTATTGTAAATATTTTACTATTATCAAATGTAAATGTGTATTCAGTATTATCCGCATACCCTTGTAGACCTTTAGATAATTTATCAATAATTTTAATCGTATCGTCTGTGCTTTCCTTATAAAGAATTTCAATAGCTTTTACTAAAGAACTACCTGAATTAAACTGAATGTCTACACCTGTTATGGTGTTAATCATTCCTTCATTTAAATTGCTAGAAAAACTATAATCATAAGCCTTGGGATCAAATGCTGGCTCTGACCATTGGGATGTCGCTGAAAACTCTCCGTTCGTATATTGGTACCTATAAGCAAAACATATAAACCTCTCCTCTAAAAAATCATCTATATTATTAGATTGACTTTTTAATACAATACTAGGGGCCTTAATAGGCGGTTTCTTGATCACCATAAACTCTTCCGCAGTTACAACATCTACGTCATAAAAAGGGTTTGGATAGTTCTGAGTTACATTTATAAACCTAGGAGGATTAATGTTGTCAGTAAAAAACAATAAGTCATCTACTAAATCTACACCCGTTATTAAATGCTGAGGATTAAAATTTAAAGTGGTATTAGCGCCAAAACCATCATCAATACTTATTATGTGATAGGTAAGGCTTTGAGTAGTAGGATTAAAAGAGACAACCATGTCAATTTTACCTGTCTCCCCTAATGTAAATGCAGGGTCGTGAACAAACCAATATATACGATTGTTTTGTCCATCTTCATAAGCACCTATACATCTAGCCTCTGAACTTAAAAGAACTGCTCCTGTAGTACTTGCAGTCTGCTCATACTGCAGACTAGTCATTTTGGTATTTCCTTTTGAATTTTCAACAGATCCTATCTCTGAATCTTCAGTGGACCCTAGTCTAACATTTAACGCGTCTATGTATTCCCCGTTTGGTACAAGTCTTTCGTCGAGAGCTTTATTCATTCTCCCTGCGATAAAGTTTCTTTGAATGTTTGCCATTTTATTTAATCCACTTATTCTCTCCTCTTAGATTCATTAACAATCTTCCAGGATGAATATTACTTATTCTGATTTTTGCGTTTCTCAATAAAGAACTTTTATCTTTTCTCGCTCTATTTATTATATATTCTTGTACTCCAAATTTGTTGTTTAATATTTCATATTTAATATAAGCATATAAATAATCTTCAAATAGTTTATTTACACT
>Ga0098037_1001146_pt1 | contig 12332 bp, 6 predicted proteins | sample 5_EtaG_FD_75050 | JGI IMG/M metagenome (GOLD analysis project Ga0098037, IMG submission 75050) | Marine viral communities from the Subarctic Pacific Ocean - 5_ETSP_OMZ_AT15132 metaG | ecosystem: Environmental > Aquatic > Marine > Oceanic | place: Pacific Ocean | collected 2015-01-08 | reverse complement strand
TAGTCAGGTTGTATCTAATGAAGAAAAAAATTCGCTAGAGTACGGACTACAAGTTGCTAGAGCTGTAGAGGGTGAGTGGTTTTCAACTAGCAGAGGTTCTGCTATGAGTGATAGGTTTAGAACTAGTTACAACAACTTTCATAGATTAAGACTTTACGCTAGAGGTGAGCAACCCGTACAGAAGTATAAAGATGAACTTTCAATAAATGGTGATTTAAGTTATTTAAACTTAGATTGGAAACCAATACCTATAATACCTAAATTTGTAGATATATTAGTAAATGGAATATCTAGCAAAGATTATGATATAAAAGCCTTTGCTCAGGATCCTGCGTCTCTTAAAGCTAGAACTGAATATGCACAAAGAATACAAAGAGATATGCAGGCCAAATCATTATTGTTAAACATTAAGAATAAAGTTGGTTTAGATCTATTTAACACCGCCACGCCTGAGGACTTACCCGCTAATCAAGACGAGCTAGACCTACACATGCAGCTTGATTATAAACAAAGCATTGAAATAGCTGAAGAAGAATTAATAAACAATACTTTAGCTCAAAACAAATATGATCTAGTAAAAAGAAGATTAGTTAATGATTTAACAGTTCTTGGTATAGGTGCTGTTAAAACTGACTTTAATAACTCTGAAGGCATAGTTGTTAAGTATGTAGACCCTATAAATCTAGTGTACTCTTATAGTGAAGATCCTAATTTTCAAGATTTATATTATGTTGGTGAAGTTGTAAACATAAGTATACCTGAGTTGAAAAAGCAATTTCCTTACTTAACTGAGGAGGATATGAAGGAAATAGAAAAATATCCAAACTCAAACAGTTACGCTAGAAATTGGGATTCTAACGACGATGGTAACACGGTTCAAGTATTATTTTTTGAATATAAAACTTATGCTGAGCAAGTATTTAAGATAAAACAAACTGCTACAGGTCTAGAAAAAGCATTAGAAAAACCAGATACTTTTAACCCTCCAGCTAATGATAATTTTGATAGAGCTTCCAGGTCTATTGAAGTTTTATATAGTGGGGCTAAAATACTAGGCCACGACAAGATGTTAAAATGGCAAATGTCTGATAACATGACAAGACCTTTTTCAAATAGTGTTAAAGTTAATATGAACTACATTATTTGTGCTCCTAAAATGTATAAAGGTAGAATAGAGTCTACGGTTAGCAGAATAACAGGTTTTGCTGACATGATACAGCTTACACACTTAAAACTACAACAGGTATTATCAAGAATAGTTCCAGATGGTGTTTTTATGGATGTGGATGGTTTAGCTGAGGTTGATTTAGGCAATGGAACCGCCTACAATCCTCAAGAAGCTTTAAACATGTATTTTCAAACTGGTAGTATAGTAGGTAGATCAATGACTCAAGACGGCATGGGTAACCCTGGTAAGTCTCCTATATCTGAACTACAGAGTTCTGGTGGGCAAGCTAAGATAGCATCAATGATCCAAACGTACCAGTATTATCTACAAATGATAAGAGATGTTACGGGGTTAAATGAGGCTAGAGATGCTAGTACTCCAGACAAAGAAGCTTTAGTTGGTTTACAAAAGTTAGCCGCTGCTAATTCTAACGTGGCTACAAAACATATATTACAAGCTAGTCTTTTCTTAACTATAAGAGCTTGTGAGAATATATGCTTAAGAGTTAACGATGCTTTAGATTTTGACTTAACAGCTGAAAACTTAAAAATGTCAATAGGTAGTTTTAATACTGGAACTTTAGATGATATAAAAAGTTTACAATCTAGAGATTTTGGTATATTTTTAGAACTAGAACCAGACGAGGAGGAAAGAGCTCAACTAGAGCAGAGTATACAGATAGCTTTGCAAAGTGGATCTATAGAACTAGAGGATGCTATAGATATAAGAAATATTAGAAATTTAAAACTTGCTAACCAATATTTAAAGCTTAAGAGAAAAAGAAAAGCAGAGGCTGACAGAGCTCAACAACAAGAGAATATGCAAATGCAAGCTCAAATGAATGCTGAGTTAGCAGAAAAAACAGCTTTAACCGAAACTCAAAAGCAGCAAGTTTTAACAGAACAGCAAATAGAGATAGAAAAAATGAAATCTCAGTTTAGCACTCAAAAAATGGAAAGAGAAGCTCAGATAAAAATGCAGTTGATGCAAAAGGAGTTTGAGTTTAATATGCAATTAGCTGGAGCAAAACAAAAACAGGAAGAAGTTAAATTAAACACTATCGAAGATAGAAAAGACAAAAGAACAAAGCTGCAAGCGACTCAGCAAAGTGAAATGATTGATCAAAGAAGAAACAATCTAACACCTATAGATTTTGAGTCTGCAGGCAACGACACCTTAGATGGTGGTTTTAATTTAGAGCAGTTTGCTCCTAAATAACAATTATTAATTATTATATTATATTATGTCAGAAGAAGTAAAACAAGAAGGTGATTTTAAAATCAAAAAAAAACCTGGTAGACCAAAAAAACTAGGAAAAAAAGATGAACCTGTAAAGTTAGATTTGTCTAAAAAAGAAGAAGAGGTAAAACCTGTTGAAAACGTTAAAGTTGAAGCTGAGGTAAAGCCTGAAAAAAGAGAGGTTATAAAAGAAGAGGTAAAATCTATTGAGAATAAAATAGAATCTCCTATAACTGAAGTTGAAAAAACTGAAGTTAAAAACGATATTAAAGAAGAAATTAAAAAAGTAGAAGAAACAAAACCTGTTAAGCCAGACAGTAAACTTCCAGAAAACATAGAAAAACTAGTTGAATTCATGGATGAAACAGGTGGTACGTTAGAGGATTACGTTAGAATAAGCGCTGACTATTCTCAAGTAGACAACGACACTCTTTTACAAGAATATTATAAACATACTAAGCCACATTTAGATCAGAACGAAATAGCTTTCGTAATGGAAGATAATTTTATGTTTGATGAAGATGTGGATGAAGAGCGAGATATAAGAAAAAAGAAGCTCGCTTATAAAGAAGAAATTGCAAAAGCCAAGGGTTTTTTAGATGGTTTAAAAGATAAGTATTATGCAGAAATCAAGAAGAGGCCTGGAATTACACAAGACCAACAAAAAGCAACTGACTTTTTCAATAGATATAATGAGGATCTAGCCAAGCAAAAGCAAGCGCAGGAGGACTTTATAAATAAAACTAATAACTTTTTCAATAAAGAATTCAAAGGTTTTGAATTTGATGTTGGAGAAAAAAGATTTAATTATAAAGTAAATGATATAGATGGTACTATAAATCAACAAAAAGATGCTGATAATTTTTTCAGAAATCACATTGGTGAAGATGGTAACTTAAACTTAAATACATATCATAAAGCCTTATATGCTGCTAGAAATGCTGACGCTATAGCTAATCATTTTTATGAACAAGGTAAAAGTGATGCTACAAAAGATATTATGTCCAAATCTAAAAATATAAATAACGACCCGAGGAAGGTTTCTAGTGGTGAAGTTTTTGTTAACGGATGGAAGGTTAAAGCAATATCAGGTATTGATAGTTCCAAATTAAAAATAAAGAAAAAATAACAAAAATTATAACAATTAAAAACAATTAATTATGAGTACACCCGCATCAAGTGGATTTTTACCTGGCCCTAATGCCATAGGTAAATTCTCAATTAATCCAATGCCTAACCAGAGTAAGTACGTTACTCAAGAAAATTACTTAAATTTTCACGACGGTTCTGCTGATTGGACACAACAATTTTTACCAGAGCTTTACGAAGCAGAGGTAGAAAGATACGGAAACCGAACTTTAGGAGGTTTCTTGAGAATGGTTGGCGCTGAAATGCCAATGACATCAGATCAAGTAATTTGGTCTGAGCAAAATAGATTACACATCGGTTACGATAGTGTTAAGCAAACATCTAACACCAACAAGATAGATATAATACTACCTGGAGATGACACAACTTGTGCTATCAGAAAAGGTGCTACTATTAACGTATCGGGTAGTTCATCATCTGTATTTAAAGTAGTAAAAGCAAGAGTTATAGACGTTGTGTTAGCTACAAGTGCTGCAGGTGTTGTTACAGCAACTGTTGAGGCTTTAGCTTATAATGCTGCTTCTTTAGGAGCTGAGTTCGCTACAAATGCTGATTTAAAAGTGTTTGTTTACGGTTCTGAGTTTGGAAAAGGAACAGAAGGAATGAAAGATGCTTTACAGCCTAAGTTCACTTCTTTTGCTAACAAACCAATAATCATCAAAGATCGTTACACTGTTAATGGTTCTGATGCTTCACAAATTGGATGGGTTGAAGTTGCTACTGAAGATGGTACAACTGGATACTTATGGTATTTGAAAGCTGAATCTGAAACAAGGTTAAGATACGACGATTATCTTGAAATGGCAATGGTTGAAGGTGAGCTTGCTGCTTCTGGTTCTGCTGCTGCTACTGCAGGATTTGAAGGTACTGAAGGTATGTTCGCTGCTATTGAAGAAAGAGGAAACATATATAAAGGTTTCGCTGCTTCAAGTGGTTTAGGTGATTTTGATGACATTTTACAAAACTTAGACAAGCAAGGTGCTATTGAAGAAAACATGTTATTCTTAAATAGACCTATGAATCTAAACTTTGATGATATGTTAGCTAGCCTAAATGGTGGTAACGCTGGAGCAGGATCTGCATACGGTCTTTTTGACAATGATGCTGATATGGCTCTTAACTTAGGTTTCTCTGGTTTTAGAAGAGGTTCTTATGACTTCTACAAAACTGACTGGAAATATCTAAACGATCCTACAACAAGAGGATTAATGCAAGAGGATATAGAAGGTGTTTTAGTTCCTGCTGGAACTTCAACAGTGTACGATCAAATGTTAGGTGCTAACATTAGACGTCCTTTCTTACATGTAAGATATAGAGCTTCAGAAACTGAAGACAGAAGATACAAGTCATGGATCACTGGTTCTGTTGGTGGTGCATATACATCTGATGTTGATGCTATGGAGGTACATTTCTTATCTGAGAGATGTCTTTGCGTTCAAGCTGCAAATAACTTCTTACTATTCAAAAAGTAAGATAACATAATTGCTAGGGTGCTTCGGCACTCTAGCTTTTTAATTTTATATTATATTATATTATGGAAAAAGAAGATAAATGGGAGTATAGAGATAGACTTTACACTCTAAAAGGTAATAAAAGACCTTTAACGTTTACACTAGGCTGTAAACACACTGCTAGTCACCCATGTTTATACTGGGATGAAGAAAAGAAAAAGCAGAGAGAAATTAGATACGCCACTAATCAAACATCCTGTTTCGCTGATGAACAACAAGGTTCAGCAACGTTAGGACACGTGGTTTTTGAAGATGGCGTTTTAGCTGTTCCTAAAGAAAAAACAAACTTACAAAAATTATTGTCTCTTTATCATCCGGACTTAAATAAGTACTATGAAGAAGAGAACAAGAAACAAGAAGCTGAAAATCATTTAGACTGGTTAGAAGCTGAACTTGAGGCTATGAATTTAGCTAGATCTTTAGACATAGACAAAGTTGAAGCTATAATGAGAGTTGAAATTGGTTCTGAAGTTAATGATTTAAGTTCTCAAGAACTCAAAAGAGATTCTATGTTGTTCGCTAAAAGGAATCCATTTTTATTCTTAGAACTAGCTAATGATGAAAATGTTGAACTTAGAAACATAGCTATCGTAGCTACTGAAAGAGGAGTTATAAAACTTTTACAAGATAATAGGACTTTTTCATGGGGTAGTAATGGTAAAAAATTAATGACTGTTCCGTTTGAGGAAAACCCATATTCAGCAATGGCTGCTTGGTTTAAAACAGATGACGGTATGGAGGTTTATAATTCAATACTTAAAAAGCTAAAATAACAAGTGATTATAAAAAGGGTGGCTTTCCGCCACCTTTTTTTTTAAATAAACAAATATGATCGACGTAAATCAAGTATATCAAACTGTCTTGTTAATACTTAACAAAGAGCAAAGAGGTTACATGACTCCAGAAGAGTTTAATAAAACAGCTACACAAGTTCAAAGAAGAATATTTGAAAGATATTTTGACGACCTAAACCAACAAGTTAGAGTCCCTCAAAGTAATTTTGACTACGCTGATAGAGTTGATAATATAGATGAAAAAATAGCAGAGTTTAAAACAGAGAATGTTGTTCAGCTTACTACAGCTACAGATCCTCCAATGTACAATTTTTACCAGTTACCAGATGATTTATATAGATTAAACACAGTAACTTTTGACGCTAACACTTTGCCTTCCGCACCAACAGGACCTCCTGGTCCACCAATTCCTAAGTCTTTTCCGCAGCCATCTCATGCTGTAGAGTTAGAAAGATTAGGAAGAAATGAATTTTACAATATAAATAATTCTCCTTTAACTAGACCTGACTTTGGCTGTCCTGTTTATTTATATGAAGATAATAAATTAATAGTATTTCCGCAAGAGATAACAAATAAGTTGAGAGTTACTTATGTTAAAAAACCTAGTGACATTAACTGGGCTTTTCAAACTATTGGCTCTGGAGCTTATGTCTATGACCAGCCTTCGTCTACTCAGTTTGAACTTCATAACTCTGAGCAAGTTGAGGTTGTAATAAACATATTACTATATGCTGGAGTAGTTGTTAGAGATCCTAGTGTTGTACAGGTAGCTAACCAAGAAATACAACAAGAAGAAGTTAACGAAAAACAATAAGAAATGGCTGGATTAATAAACGAAACTAACGCTCAATATTATGCTGGTCAACAACCAGCTGGGTTTTTAGCCGCCTCTACTCAAGGCGATAATGTATATATAGAAGGAGGTGTATGGTCTTTTGATACTAAAGCTAAAAGTGCTTATTCACTACCACTCATACCTCAATTAGTACCTTCAGGAACAGCAAATATTTTTACTCAAACTGATTCTGTTTCTAATTTTGAATTATATTACCAGCAAGGTGGTATTGGTACTTACGTTTTATACCCAGAAGAGCTTATTAGAGTAACAAATGAGTTTACCAACGAAATAGAGATAATGCCAAAAAACTCTTCAGTAACTATAGAAGGTAATTTTTATATACAACTGAAAAGTTTTGCTATTAGCAATAATTATGGCGGTTACTCTTATATAACAATTAAGGATATAGTTAATAACTTTCTAGTTGGTTATGTTGGTGAAGGTAAATTAATTTCTAAAGTTAAAAAACAAGATGTAGTTTTTCATGCTAAAAGAGGTTTACAAGAGTTTAGCTATGACACTTTAAAAAGTATAAATCAACAAGAGTTAACTGTTCCCCCTAGCTTGTCTTTACCTATACCTCAAGACTATGTAAACTATGTTAAATGCTCTTGGGTAGATGATGTAGGAGCTAAGCACATTATATATCCAACGGCTATAACTAGTAACCCAACTGACTTGCCATTACAAGACGCTGATGGTATACCTGTTCAAGATGTTTTTTCAAACAATCAACAATCGCCAAACTCAATAACGGAAGATAGGTGGGCTTCTATAAATTCAACAAATAATTTATCATCAAGTGATTTTAGGCAAACTAGAGGTGGTCAGCTTTTCGGAAGAAAATATGGTTTAGAACCTAGTGAAGCTCAAATAAACGGCTGGTGGACTATAAATGAAAGATTAGGCAAGTTTAGTTTTTCTAGTGACTTAGTTGGTAAATTAATTATAATAGAATACATATCTGATGGCTTAGCGTACGGAGAAGATATGAAAATACCTAAAATGGCGGAACAAGCTATGTACATGCATATAGCTCACGCTATACTTTCAACGAGAGCTAACATTCCAGAGTATTTAGTTTCTAGGTATAAAAAAGAAAGATCTGTCGCCCTTAGAAACACTAAGATAAGATTAAGTAATATTAAGATAGAAGAAATATCAAGAGTGTTTAGAAACAAATCTAAATGGATTAAAAGTTAATTATGGCTCAAGTTAAAAATACTTTCATGGCATCTAAAATGAATAGAGATGTCGACGCAAGAATACTTACGAATAATGAATATAGAGACGCTATAAACATAGCTGTTAGTAGATCAGAGGGAGACGACGTAGGTGCTTTAGAGAATATAAAAGGTAATGAGATTTTTGCATCACTAGACAACGTTAACAATAACTTAAACTACGGTTGGGAATGTATAGGTTATTGCCCTAATGAAGCTGGGGACACTGTATATTTATTTTTAACTAATTTTTTAGATAGCTCGGATTATACTACAGATGCATCTACAACAACAAGGTATTCTAGAGTACCTGAAGAGTCTAGTAAATTCAATCAAAGTTGTCAGATAATAGAGGTTAATTTAAAAGACTCATTAACAACTATTATTTGCCAAGGTGATTTCTTAAATTTTTCTAAAAATAATATGGTAGAGTCTGTATTGATAGAAGATCAATTGTTTTGGACTGACAATAGAAATCAACCTAGAAAGTTAAATGTAAGAAAAGCAAAAGATAATTCTATAAGATATACTAATGAAGACCAAATCTCATTAGCTAAGTACTACCCATTTCAATCTTTAATGCTTCACGATGATGCTGCTTCGCCTACAACTACGATGAAGAATAGAACTAACAGCTTATTACCATACAGTATTGGGCTGGTATGTGACAACAATATCCCTAATAGCTTTTCTACTACAACTGCTTATCAAGGTTTTGAACTAACCTTGCTTTCTGAAAATCCTACAGCTGTAATAGCTCCAAATATTTTAGAGGCACCTATTGACTACTTCACGTCAGGAACTACAATAACAGCTACTAAAGTTACTGTTGAAGATATATCAGTTCCTTATAGTAACTCCATGGAAGTTGTTCAATATGTCCCCAATGCAAACGATGTTACCGTTGGAATTGCTTGTCCTAATAATGATGAATATCAATTGATTGTTGATTACATGAATGGCTCTGGCGGGACTGATAAAATAGCTAAGTTTTATTTTCACTTTCCAAACCCAGATTATGATGCTAACTGGCCTGGAGACGAGGATTATCTAAAAGAGAGGTTTGTTAGATTTAGTTATAGGTTTAAATTCATAGACGATGAATATTCATTGACAGCTCCTTTTACTCAAGCTTGTTTTATACCTGAACAGTTTGGTCATTTGTTAGATTATGATGATGCAAAAATAAAAAATTCTCAACACGTGTCTTTCATGAAAAACCTAGTTCAATACATAGGCTTAAGGTTAAAACTACCTACTACAGGGCAGAAACTTTATGACGACTTTCATGTAAAAGAAATTGACATAATAATGAAAGAAGATAAGTCTATAAACATGAAAGTTTTAGATACTATACCTGCGTCAACTTTCGAAAATGAGGGAACAGATATATTGACATATGAATATAATTCTAAAAAACCTATAGAAACTCTTCCAGAGTCTGAAAATGTAAGAGTATATGACAAAGTTCCAATTAGAGCTAAGTCTATAGCTTCGGTTGGTAATAGAGTAGTGTTTGGAAATTATGTTGACAGAGCTGATTTTAAGCAAAAAATTAAATACAAGGCTGGATCAGGTAGAAAAAGAAGATTTGACACTAATCAGCAATACAACTCAATCTCTGAAAGAGAATATCCATTGCATTCTTTAAAACAGAATAGAACATATCAAGTTGGTTTTGTTTTAGCTGATAGGTATGGTAGACAATCCGATGTAATACTTTCGGATTATGATGTTGAGGGAGTAGACGGTTTTGGAGGCTCAACAACTTTTAATAAATATACATCACCTTCAAATTTAAACCCTGGAACATGGTTTGGTGATTCTTTAAAGGTAAGGTTGGAAGAAGAAATAGAAACATTTGAGTCTAGGTATGATCCAGTGTTTAATCCTTGTGGTTGGTATTCTTTTAAAATAGTAGTTAAACAACAAGAGCAAGAATATTATAATATTTATTTAGCTGGTATAAACTCTCTTACTCCAAAAACGACAGTGGTTTATACAGCAGGTACAAAAGAAACTGTTACTAGATACATATATCAAGCTAGTGAAAATAAATCTCAAATAGAGCTATCAGGAGATAATATAAACAAACTACCAAGATCTTTAGTTAATGTCGGCCCACTAGACAAAAAGTTTGCAGGTAGCTCGGTTGGTGTTTATCCTAGGGTTAATCCAAAGTCTTATAAGTTAAATATTCAAGCCTTTCCTGGGGAAGAGCAACCATTCAATGCTGACGTTGTTAGTACTATAGCAGCTTTTAATGATTACAACTTAGATACAAGTGAGGTTTGGGATTTTTATAATGATGGCTTTCCACTTAGAGATACTAGCTCTATGCCTGTTGCTAGTATAACTTCTACAAATAACTTTAGAATGGGTCCTGAAGGAAATGAAGATCCAACAAATGATACTCAGGCTATTAATGGCTACATGAACGCGAGATTTCAAACTTTAGGTGTTTATGAAACAACACCTGTTGAGAGTGAAATAGAGATATTCTGGGAAGCTACTAGTGCTGGAGAGATAATAAACTTTATTAATTCAGAGGTTGTAGCAGACGCTGGATCAGGTATTGGACCTGGTGGACCTATTACTCCTCCCGTGGTTAGTGGTGTTTATGGTTTGGCTGATACTAATGGTAATAATTCATTTTATGGTGGTCAAATTTCTTTAAACTGGAATGAGGGAACACCTAGTGGTACTACTGTTGGTAACTTTGCTTTTGTTGATTCAAACGGAGCTGTTAAAACAAACCCACAAGAAATATTAATTACAAACGCTATATCTATAATAAACCAAGACGGTCAGAATCTTTACCCTTGGTTTGGTTCAGGTCAACCACTTCTTGAAGCTATTTATCAAAATAATGGTTATTGGGCTATAGTGCTTAATGATCCCCCATCAACGGATCCTAATAACGGTGAGCCTGCAGGACAAAAAAATAGATTTAATGTTAGCGTTCCGCCTGGTTCTACCCCGGCTAGTCCTTCTACTTATGACATAGTTTTATCTTTTATGTCAGATACAAACGTATTGTCAACTATTAACATTAGAACAAATTGGAAGTTTGGAAATCAAAAACCATACATGAGCGGTTTAAATTCACCTATTAGCGATATGTTTATGGGTGCAGCTTCAGGAGATCCTTTACCTTGGAGATGGTTTGGTGGAGCAAGTAGTACCGTTAGTAGCTCATCTTGGCAACAGTTCTACGCTCTACAATTAAGTCAGTATATTTTTTACGCAAGTGGTGGGTACAACGAAATAATTGGGACAAATCTTATGAATACGTTTGAACCGCCTTACGGTCAATATGGTACACAGAGTATTACTGCTCCATATAGATTTTTAGAAGATTGGATTTATGCAAAGACTGGGTCATACAATGACTTCTTTCAAATACCTATTAACCCAGTTGCCCCAAATTTATTGTTGACTGCAAACTCTTATAAAAGATTTCCGGTTATAGCTAGAATAGATTTAAAAGGTCAAGACCAAGTTGTATTAGAAGGTACGGATTTACTTTCTGATCCACAAGCTAGTGGTGATGTATTAAATGTTATAGGCGCTGGATCCAGAAGATTTGTTAGAGGCTTATGGGTGGAACACCCTTCTTTAAACGGTTTATGGGGACAAATAGTAAGTAGTGTTGGTGGTAACGTTGAAAACTCTAATCAGATAACGTTAAGACAAACACCAGACTCAAATACTATTTCTCAAAATGCTTTAAACTTGTTCTTTTATGATGGCGCTATATATGTAACAATAGATATGTGGGTAACAGCAATGCTTCAAAATGTTTCTACAACTGTAGCCGGAAACAATCAAGGTGCTATAAACGCTAATGGTGCCCCGGGTATGTATACTTGGTCTTTTGAAATATACGATGCTGCGCCTAACAACGCTGTTTCAAGTGAAAGTGAAGTTGAAGGTTACACTTTCTTAACACAGTTTATTTAAGCTTAAATTTTAAAACATGGGAGTAGCTATATTAGAAGTTAAATATTTCAACACTTTTGTTGTTAAGAAAATAGGTATAAGGGGTCTTAAAAAATACACTTTAAGACCAGAACCTAACTATGATCCTACCGCTCCTTTTCCTATAGTGGACAGTGCTGCTCCAGTTGGTAATTGGTTTGGTTTTCCATGGGATCCAGTAGGTTATCCAGAGTTTCCAGATTTTTATACGCTACAAGGTTTAGGAACTTGGTGGCTAGCAATAAATAATGGTTGGCAAATAGAGGAGTCTAGAATAAAAGGTGGATACAATAATGATATGGTTGGCATGGGTGTTAAAGCTCACTTAGTTGACAAAGACGCTAAATCTCTTAAGAGAAAGTCATCTTTAATATACTCAGGCACGTTAAATAATAGAACAGGCGTGAATATGACTAACGTCTTTAATGT
>Ga0098037_1001145_pt1 | contig 12334 bp, 20 predicted proteins | sample 5_EtaG_FD_75050 | JGI IMG/M metagenome (GOLD analysis project Ga0098037, IMG submission 75050) | Marine viral communities from the Subarctic Pacific Ocean - 5_ETSP_OMZ_AT15132 metaG | ecosystem: Environmental > Aquatic > Marine > Oceanic | place: Pacific Ocean | collected 2015-01-08 | reverse complement strand
GTCGGTCGGTCGTTGTATCGACTTGATTGCGGGCGACGTGTCGCGGGTTCCGTCGTGCGTCGTGGGCCGTTATGACAACGGCTATATCGAAATCGAATCAAGGCTCACCGAGCTACTTGAGGGCGCTCCGAACGGTCTGATTTCGGGAACGAACTATCTCCGAAAGATCGTGAATGATCTACTCATCCACGGAAAGCATCTTGACGTTATCACTCGAGACGGGCGCGGGAATATCCTCGAGATCACTCCGGCCGAGTTCGGAACGTGGGGATATAACTGGGACGCGAAAGCTCAGACGCTCACCTATCAAGCGTTCGGTCAGACGTTTCTTCCTGCCGACGTTCTACACTTCAGGCGGGCCGAGCGGCTCATGTTCCAGGGCGAGGGCGTTCTCGATCAGTTCCGAACCACGTTCGAAATGATCGCGGGACAGTACACGGCCGCGAAAAAGATATTTGAGAGCGCTCTCCCGAAGATCAAACTCGAGACCGACGAGCCGATCAGCGCCGACGGGGTGGCTCGCCTCCAGGAATCATTCAGGGCGACTCACGGGGACGCGACTACCTGGTCGACGCCGGTGGTCGTGTCCGGTGGTATGAAAGTCGGAGAGATCACGACCCGACTCGATCAGCAGCAGCACGCGACGCTTCAAGAGTTCGGGGTGGCCGATGTCGCTCGAGCGTTCGGAGTCCCGGTCACGATGATCGACTCCAGCTCCTCACCGACGACCGAAGACCTCTCCGCCTATCTCGAGGGATGTCTCCGACCCTTGCTCGACCTCATCGGGGCTGAGTTTGAATTTAAAACCCTCTCTTCTGGCGAGCGCTTGAGATTCAAGACCGAGCAGCTCACTCGGGGAACCGCTAGCAATCAAGCGGCTGCCGCTCGCCAGCTTATCGACGCCGGAATCCAGACTCCGAACGAGGCTCGACTCTCGCTCGGAATGTCAGCGCTGGACGCTCCGGGAATGGATGAAATCGTGATTTCAAAGAACTACGCGCAAATGAGCGCGACCGCTGGCGATGACGCTGGCTCCGATGCTTCAGGGGGTGGCGATGACGCTTGAGATTCGATCGACATCGGTAGAGGTTCGCGGGAACGTCCTGGAGGGGGTCGCGGTTCCGTTTAACGAATACACGGAAATCCGTGAAGGCGGCGTGACCTTCCGAGAGAAGTTCAATCCCGGATCAATCACGGTTCCGGATCACGCGGTCCTACAGTTTTCGCACGACGGCGGCGGGGTTCCTCTCGCTCGAGCTGGTGCGGGAACGATCACTTTTGAAGATACGCCGGAGGGGTTGCGCTTTACTGCAAGCATTCCCGAGGCGCGTACCGACATCATCGAAGCCCTGGAGCGCGGCGATCTTGACGGGTCGGTCTCGATTGGTTTTTACACGGTGCGAGATCGGAAAACTCCGGTTCGCAAAGGGAAGGTTGCCTATCTCCGAGAGATCGAAGAGGCAACTATGGATCATTTGGCCGTAGTGGAGCGGCCAGCTTATGAAAATGCGAAAGCGGAGTTTTCCAAATGAATTTGATCGAAATGCGTGACAAGGAAGAACGACTCTTCAAGGAACTTGGAGCCGTTCTCGACGGCGCTTCCGGTCGGAATTTGACCGCCGAAGAGTCTGAGAAAGTCGAAAAGATGAACAACGAAGCCGACGCGCTTCAGGGCCAGATCCGTTCGGCCGCTGCCGTCGAATCCGCTGAGATGCGTCTCAGCTCGGCTCGTGGTTCATGGAACATGACCGAAACCAAAGTTGAGAACACTCCTGAAAAGGACTTTCGCGGGTTTGCGGCTGGTAACTATGGGCGTGAGTTCCGAGCGCTTCCCATCACCGGCGGCGCTGCTCCGAACGCGGCACCCCTGGCGGACCTCGGTCTCTATCGTCAGTTCATCGAAATCATGGATCGACTGGCTCCGATGCGTACGGTTTGCGCGGTGGACACCTTCAGCACGGCGGATATCCGGTATCCGCAGCAATCCTCGCAAGTTGTTGTAGACGATGACACGGCCGAAGCAGCAGCGTTCGACAACTTTGAGCCTACCTTCGGCGCGAAGACTCCAACTCCTCGCAAGTTTGCGGTTCAGACTTCGGTTACACAAGAAGCCGTCGCGGATTCGCTCTTCAGCCTTGAAGACATCGTGATTCGTCAGATGGGCGAAAGTCTCGCGGCCGCTCAGAACGCGGCTTTCATGTTAGGAACGGGCGTTGCCGCTGGTGACGATCGCCTCTTCGCGGATCACTCCGCCGCAGGTGGTCAGCTCATGACGGCCGCAAGCGCGACCACCATTACCGTCAAGGAAATGGTGACGGGTCTTACCAAGCTCGCCGGTACCGGATACTTCGGTCGATCGGGTGCGTTCGTGGTTTCTCCTGGTGTGATTGAAGCACTCATGACCGAAGGCGATTCGGTCACTCGTCCGCTGCTTCAGGCTCAGGCTCAGAGTTCATTCTCGATCGAAAGCCCCTTCCAGATCTTCGGCCGTCCCGTGTACGTGGCTTCCGAAGGCAACGCGATGACAACCGGAAAGTTTGTCGCCAGCTACGTCGCTTCTGACGCAGCTAGAATCGCAGACGTCCAGGGAATCAATTTCCTCCGAGATCCCTATACCAAGAGCGCTACGGGCGAGATCAATCTCCTCGCCTCGATTCGCTCAGGCTTCGCAATCACCGAAGCTCGCGGCATCGTTTCGTACAAGCTCGGATGATGAAACAACGCGGTTCAGTCTCTCCGGGGGGGAAACCCCTCGGAGGGCTTTTTTCTTGAAGGGATATCCGAATGAGAATCACGGCTCAAAGCCCGGTCACGTTTTCGCTTTCGGAAATGAAGGCGCATCTCAGGGTCGAGCATGATCTCGAGGATGACGTCATCGCCCGATATCTCGACGCGGCCGTGATGTTTTATGAGAACGCCACCGGGTACTATCTCCGCGAAACGACCTTTTCGGCTCGGTTTACTGAGTCGCCTATTCAGCTCGTGGTCCGTCCATATATCTCACTGACATCAGCGAAGACCGACGCCGACGCTGATATCACTGTGACGCGCTACGAGGCTCCTGGAGAGGTCTCCGTCCTTGAATGGGATTCGGATTCGGTCGGGGCCGCGAATCTCGTCTGGAAGGTGGGAGCGGTCAACAGGGGCGACATTCCCGCAATGGCCGCGCAGGCCGTCCGGGCGCTCGTCGCTGATATGTACGTGAATCGCCAGATGGAGCAACCGGTCCAGCTTTACAAGTCTGGAATAGCTTCCGCGATGATGATGGGAGAGGCTCGGACTTCCCTATGATCCCCCAGGTCGGCCAACTTTCAGCGCCTTTTATCGTTCAAACTCGGACGGTTACTCGAGACTCATTCGAGCAGCCGATCGAAGCCTGGAGCGATGCGGGCTATGTCTGGGCGAAAGTCGAGACTCGAGGCGGGTTCGGCAAGGGTGAATTTGAGGACACGCTTCAGGGCATGGAGCGCAAGGTCGCGGTAATCGACGGCCGGAAAACCGATATCGCTTGGAGCGTAAAAGATACGCGGTTGAAGAACGCGAACGGCGGTCTTGACGCTACGCAAATCTACAACGTGACCGAGATATCCGATTCGGGTCTTCATCATCACCGAATTGAGTTGACGCTCGAGGAGGTGACGAAATGAAAGCTCGTGATCGAAATCGAATTAAGGCGCAAGCTTATCAGGCGGCCGCAGGTTCTCTTGCTGGCGAGCTAATCGGACAGAAAGACATCATCCGGAACATGAAAAAGATGCCGGGTGACGTTCAGGCGAAGATTACCCAGAACGCTATCAAGCCTATTGTTAAGCTTTCAACGGCAACGTGGAAACGTGAAATTAAAAGCGCTCGAGTATCCGGAACCTCGAACGCCTTCCGTCGTCGCTACGGGGGAACGTCTCTTCGAGTCGCTTTGGCAAAGTCGGTAAAGTCTCGTAACCCTAGCGGGAAGGGTAAGAAGTCTCTCCGAGGATATTCCATGAGCGCCGGAGGGGTCACGAAGCACGGCGCAAAGGGCGAAGCAACGACGAACGCGGGTCAGATCTGGTGGCTTGAGTTTGGCACTAAGCCGCACTCGCTCGGAAATGGCCGTCGACATCCAGGAACCAAGCCGGTTACGCACATTCGTAAAGCCGTCGACCGTCTCAAGCCTCGAGCGCTTCGGATGTTCGAAACGGCGGTTCGCCTCGGCATGAGGTCGGGCGGCGAGCGAATTACTGCGCAACAGTTTAAGAGGATGACGAAATGATCTCGGACCTTTTGCAATGGTTAAACAACGGCAGCGGTTCTCTGGACACTTTGGTCGAACCGTACCTCCGCGACGATTTAGATCTTCCGGCTATCGTTTACGAGATTCAGTCGGAAGAGTTTGAGCGCGATCTAACGACAAAAGTAAGCACGTTAAGACTTTCGACGGTTTCGATTAGGTGTCTTTCAGGCACTTTTTCCCTAGCAGAATCAACGGCTGAGGATGTTGTAACTCGGCTTGGAAATTACAACGTTACAAATTCTACGGCGATCAGAGGGCTATCGATTCAGTCTCTTGACCGTTCCTATTCTCTTCCTGTTGAATCATCTAACGAAATTTTATACGAGGTCGATATTTCGGTCGTCGTTTCTTGGAGTGCAGCCTAATGCCAACGACTTCATTCGGTACAACTGTCTCATTCGGAGGTAACTCTTCTGGGGAGGTTCGCTCCGTTGACGTTTCTGGTCAGTCACAGTCGATGATTGATACAACGAAACTAGATACCACTAACGCAACTCAGGTCGCTGGTATTAAGCAAAACGCAACGATAACCGTCACGACTCTGAATAATCCTGGCTGGGCCTTAGGGGGTAGCGGTTCAGAATTGATAATTGACTACGGTGGTTCTGGCTCTGGCACGGACTATGGAACCTGCGTGATGACGAGCGGTCCTAATGGATCGGCGGCAATTGATGCCGCTGTAGAGTTTTCATTCACGTTCGAACAAGTTGACGCGGGGGCCGAATGATCCCGAAGAACGTATCTATTGCTGAAGTCGATTACGTGGTCACGGCTCCAACGGGCCGAGACTATATGTCGTCTCTGGAAATGCAAGACTTCGAGAAGGCTTGTTTTTTTATCCTTCAATGTGTGAAAGTGGACGGACGAGCGGCGTTCTCGACTATCGAAGAGGTCCAGGCGGAACCGCTGGCGCTACTTCTTAAGCTCGAGGCGGTCGTCTCGAGCCTTCTGGAGTACGACATCCCGGACCCTACGTAGGAACCCTCGGGGCGTTCTGCCGCTCCTTGGGGGTTCCGATTGGCGAGGTCATGCGAGGACCGGCGGCGGATTTGGTGTTTTGGATGGATTACTCGAAACGGCTTAAAGAAGCTCAACAGGAGGCAGCGGCATGGCAGGCAAATCAAGAAGCCTTGGATCACTGTTAGTAAATGTTGGAGCGGATACCCGCGCTTTAGAAACTGGCTTGCATTCAGCAACTGCATCAGTAAATCAGTTTGGAGCTAGGACAGCCGCAACTACGAAAAAAGCTCGAGCGGGTTTCAACAATATGAGTACGGCCGCCTTAGGGGTTGGCGCATCAATGGCGGCCGCCACTGGGCTAGGTGGCTTAATGGCGCTCGGTCCCGCTGCCGCTGGTGGTGTAGCGATGAGAGGTCTAAATTCGATCTCTTCCCCAATGGCGGATTCACTTCCCAACATGATGAGAAAATTGAAACTTGAGCAGAGGGCTATGCGGTTTCAGTTTATGGGCGGTCCTGCTGGCGACGCTCTTTCGAATATGAACTATTTCACTAATCCTGGAAACTTAATAGAGGAAGCTAAAATCGGCGGACTCGAATTCTTTTCGGGTATTGGAAAGAATAACGTATTCAAGATGCTTGGTGATGTTATGAGTCCTACTGATGGCGTTGCGGCTCAAGTTAGCCCAGACTCCCCAGGGTGGAACAAGGGAAGCGAGATTAGCATGGGAATCATGCGCGGAATGCTCGGTTTCGGGGTCTCGCCATGACTTGGACAATCAACGAAAAACAAGGTTCGCGAAAGTTTTCGGTTACTGATGAAGGGCCATCGGCGGCCGTTATTAGTCTGGTATGCACTGCCTCAGTTGCTTCTGATGTCGTCGATACTCTATGGGATCAAATCACGACAGCGTACCCAATCGGAAGGCCTCTTCCGACTGGCTCGGTTCTTAACTCGTTTCAGCCTTCCGGAGCGAATGACCAATACACCTGGTACGTCGATTCATATTCAGGCGCTCGGCCAGCCGCGACCAACTCGAGCAGCGCTCAGTTATATCTAGTCGATGTGAATATCAGCTTCCTCGGTCCAGTTTCGGCGCTGACTGGGGTATCGAATAACACCAGGCGCGACGTTGAGGTGATGTTCACTGGTATATCTAGGACGGCTCAAACGTGGGTTGATTGGGATTCTCTGGATGGTCTTCCGAGTGAATCTGATACCGACTGGAGCAACGCGAACCCGTCCAATCTTCGGATCAATGGCACGCGAATAGATGTGAATGGTCGTCCTATGCCGAAATCGGTTCACCAGCAACGGTTGACCGTAAACGTATACGGGGCGTTCGATGTTGATGCGGCTTCGACTGTTGCGTACAGCCATCAGGGGAAGCGTGCGGCGAACGGAACTATCTTCGGTGTCTGGGCTGGTTCTAAAGTCTTGTTTGACAGCTTGGAAATCGTGCAAGTAAAGCACGGGTTTCAGCGTGCAACGTTTCGATTCGTCTGTGATTGGTTTAATCATTTAGAACAGGAACTTTGCACGGCCGGAACCGGGAACCAAATGGTCCCGGCTTTCGATGGATCTTCTCAGGATTTGACAACGATTACCCGAACGGGCGGCACCTCGATTGAGGTTTTTCATGCTGAGGCGGTTTGGAGGCAGCCGTATAAAAAAGGCACTTGGTCGCTTTCGGATGTTCTCGGCACAGATGCCGCGACCTATGTTTCGGGGTTGTTTTCGTGAATTCATACGATCCAAGAAATCCTGGGGTTGACTTTTTCAAGCCTTCATTCCAACTATTGGAAATTAAGACAGCTACAGCCATAACAGGTCAATCGTATCGCTGGGAATATGATTTACAGCTTGTTGATATTGATGACGCAGACCTCCAGGCCACTCCTGCCTATGAGGATCGAGGTTCTCAGGTCAAAGGTTTCAACGTCCTCGAGTTTGATAATACGGTCACAAATGCGGGCGGATACGACCCGGATAACATTCCAGACGATTTTGATGTGAAGCCTGTTTCGGGTTATGTCTTAGGGCATCCCGTAAATGCGAAAGCCGACGGCACGGTCAAGATCGTTTTCCTTTTTAGTGCAGTAAATCCAATAGATGGAGTCTGTTCATGATTACGGTCGGCGGTTCTTCATTTACTCCAGGCTCTCCTGAGTCTCTGGCGATTTCTGGTCTCGACGCTACGCAATCGACGGCCGTTTTCAGGTATTCGACTCTACAGGTTTCCGGATCTCTAGCGGGGGCCGTGTGGACGTTTGCTTTCACTGCGAACGATACGGCCGTTTTCGATCCAACCCCTAACCGTTTCGATTGCCAGATCGTATACGGTGATGGCTCGCTCACCCCGGTCGTTCTTCGAACAGGTGAGCGCAAGACAGGAACCGAGCCGGAAGTTCCTCCAGGCACTACTCGAGTTTCATCGATTACGGCCGGAACCGGGATCTCTTGCACGCCGAATCCGATTACCGACGCTGGAACCGTTGCTTTGAATGCGGGCTTGAATGAGCTTCTCGGCGTTTCCATTACTGCGGGATCACTTGGCGCCGACGACTATTTGAGGTTCGACGGTTCGAACTGGGTCAACTCAGACCCTCACCAAAGGATTCCGCGCCCAGGCTCCACCTATCGTATTGAAGTCGGAAAAGCGTGGAATCCTCTTCTTTCAACTCCGGCGCTCTCTACTGTGTATCGAGAGAGTTGGTTCAGGGCTGCTGGAGGAAGTGAATCCATCGGGCCTGTAACGCTAAAAAGCAGCGGCGTGGCTTTCGTGGTTAATTCTGGTGGATATATCGAAAAGATCGATTCGCTTGGAGGTTCTAATATTCGCTATGGGTCTCAAAACCCTGGCGGGCGCGATGCTTTTTATCCCAGAGTCACAGTTTCAACTAATGAGCTCGTGCTTGCGCGTGGGGGATTTGTCGATGATGCAGACTCTGGTTTCTTCGTTTGGGTGGATTACGTAGAGACATGACTCGTGACGCTTCTAATCGTGTTTCTTTATCGGTGCGCGACTGGTTCGCGCTTGTCGGTATTGGGTTTGGAATTTTTACGGCTTGCGCGGCGGGCTATCTCAGGATCGATCGGTCGCTCTCAGAATTGTCAATAGGTCAATCTCATCAGGCGCAAATCATCGACGGATTGAATCAAGACATACAGCGCCTCGAGGCGCGTCTCATGGGGGTCAAATGAATTCGAAAGCATGGTTTTTCCTCGGTCTCGCGGCGGTTGTTGCGGGTGTTCTTGCGTTGCTTCAGGGGTGTGACCTCGGTTCACTGGTGAAAGTTGACGTACCTGAGCCGGTCTCTGAGGCTATTGGTCTTCCTGAATCGGTCAGCTATTCAAACGCTGAAGCGGCGTGGAACGAGTGGAAGCTGTTTGTGCAAATCAATTCGGATCGAATGGCGGCTGAGATCGATGCAGGCCGAGAGCGTTTCGAGCTACTTCAATCGGTGGCGAACACGGGTCTCGAGGCTCTCAGCGAAAACGCGAGCCTTGTTCCTGGGGGGGGGTTGCTGGTCGGTGTTCTCGGGGGCGTGGGGGGGTTGTTCATTCGGCGGCCGGGTGACAAGAAACGCGCACAGGCGGAAAGGGTTCAGGCTTTCAATCATGGCATGGCGGCAGAGCATGACCGTTTGAAGGCTGTTGAAATGGCCGAAAATGTTTCGTAAGTGCTGCTGCGGTTCTACTAGCCCATCATGCACCGACGTTTGCTCGTGTACTGTTGGCATTCAGCAAATAAATATTCAGGTGATTTTGTTCCCAAAGGTCTGCTATTTCCAAACAGGCGCCCAGACGACTCACGTTCCGATTCAATGCAGTGGCGCGATCGGTGGTGCGGTTGCAGATGATGAATTGTATACCGCATACCCTCAAACTCTGAGCGGTTGTTCTTGGGGCGAAAATTACAATTTGGGCTCCCTCGAGGATCTTTCAGGTGTGGATGGTCTCTATTTCTGTCCTACGAATTGCAATGGTAGTTGCACGGAAACTGATCCGCCTCATGCTTTCCCGTGTTGCCATAACAATGCAAACGGGGGGGTTTGTAATACCTTCACGGGCTCTTGTTTCACGTTTACTTGTGATTGTGATACGGCTTGCTGCAATAATTTGCACCCACCAGGGCCAGACCGCACGCAGTGCTACCTAGACTGTTACGACCAGAAATGGCAGCGATACTGTTCTTCCGGATTATGGCAGACCACGGTAGTTGGTCAGGGTTTGTTTGCTGATAGAGTTATTCAGCCACAGACCGTCGAGTATAGGTTTGCCGTTGATCGTTACGTATCTGGCTCAGGGGTCAGAAAGTACGCGGACGAACTGACTTTTTATGATTCGGGGTCTCCGAATGTCACTTCTGGATATTGGCAAATGGCGAACGGTAGCCATTTACGATTCGGGAACTATTCATGTCCCTCTGGAACGAATTGTATTAATTGGGACGTATCTGGTTCATGTTTTACTGGTGGCTCTGAGACTTGGAACGGTTACCAGAAGAAAAGCGGGAAAGCCTACGTGGTGATCTCAGGAAGATTCCCGGTCTTGTCCGAACGTGTTCTCTTGGTATCTCCTCAGAATGGGAGTTCAAATTGTTACACGATGCAAGGGGCCGTTCCGTCGAAGACTTCTCATGACTACTATTTCGAAATGCTTTATGAAGGCACCTCCTCAGGTACTTCAGTCTCATATCAAATGGTAAATTCAGTCAGCGGCCCGAACACTACGACAGGCGGAGGCCATGTTCCTGATGTCCCGAATGCATCATGCAAGTGCCCTGGTCTGATCGAAAATTTGACGGAAGACGTAAGCTATGGAAAAATCGGAACCATAGTCGGATCGGGGTTCACGGTATGAGCGAACAGTACAGGTACGAAATCGGTGAACGTCGTTCACGCCCAACAATGCTCGGCGACAAGCTCGAACGGGTGTTTCGATTGGTTGGTATCAAACGGGCCGCGAAGCTCTATGAAGCGAAGACGGGTCGCTCTTGTGGGTGCGATAAGCGAAAAGACGCGCTAAATCGGATCATTTGACGACGGATCTCGTGGCTCTCGTGTTAACACTCAAGGAATGAGCGATCAACAAGAGTGGGCGTGCGTGTTAATCTCTGGATTCTGGCGGGCTTGCGTTCGTCCTGGAGTCCAATGGAGTATGCGCGAAATGGGCATCTCGAGCGGTCACGGTCGGCGCGGCCGAGATCGGGCATTGAAGCAAGCTGAGAAATTTAATGCTCAACGGTCCTCGCGGTCGAATACTGGTAGTGTTAACATGCTAGTGCCGATAATGGGTGAGACGTTTCATCGATCGGCACTACCACGAGAGGAAGCCGAACGAATGGAACTTTTAGAGCTATTTAGCAGCGGGGGCCGCAAGGTCCGAATCTACGACGACGGGCGTACGCAGGTCGCGTTGCCCGTTTTCATGGCGAACGCGGTGCGAGCATTTGCCCAACAAAACGAAACCACCGTCGTCGACGCGACCGTGAGACTTCTCACCGCCGGCCTGGAGTCGTGCGGACCTGAGACTCACGATCACTGCGTTCTTGCGGCGCTCGAGATCCGAGAGGAGCGAGACCGATGATCCACACCGAATACCCGAAAAACGATATCGAAAACGTGCTGACGCTGGTTGACGCGATGGAGGGCGCTCTCAAAGACCTTGCGCCTTGGAATCCGGCACTGATGACCTATGGAACTAAAGCCCCGGAGGGCGTCCGTGCGGCCGTTAAGAAGCTCGACACGGCTCTCCGTGAGGTCAAGAAGCGGACGGTGGTGATTTCATCATGAGAGACATCATTACAGCAGTAATCCGCGCATCCGATCCGGACATAATGATCCGAGAGCCTGAGACGATCGAGCTTGCTTGCGCGAAAATGATCGACATGGCCGCCCGCCTGGAGGGGGATAGCTCGCCAGCGCCGGCCGCCGCGCCTTCCGGGAAGGTTAAGAATCGATCTGAGCGCTTCATCAAGGAGCTAGACGTAATCACCGACGAGCGGGCTCGTGTGAAAATGGACGGGTTGAAATGGCTCTCTGTCTGGGATGAAAACAAGGACCGAGCGCTTGAGGCTTTCACCGCCGGCCTCCCGATCATTGGTCAAATCGTAAAAGACAAACAAGGCCGCGAAAAAATGGTCAACGTGGAGGTGGTTCGATGACCGAAAGAGTGCACGACCCAGCGCCAGCGCCAGCGCCAGCACCCCCCTTGCGCCGGCTTGACAAGCCTGCTACGCTCTCCGCGCTGGCGCGGGCGGGCGAAGCCCAAGCACCGACGACCAGCGCGAGAGACGCGAAGCCGGCGGCCAGTCAAGCGCCGGCAGAGCAGGCGCAGGCGCAGGCGCCGGCAGCCGGCTATAGAAACCATCAAGCGGCCGAACGGTGGATGGAATCCGCCGGCAAGTATTGCAATCTTGAACCGAATGACCCCGAGCATCGGGCTGTGTTGATTGAAAATCTTGCCGCGTACGGTGAGACGATTCTCAATCGTCAGATTGCCAGTCACAAAGTGCGACAATCTGACCTCGCTGGGAAGCCCGGAACCAAGGAACATCGAAACCGATGGGATAGGGCTTTCAAATGGCTTGACAATCAGCGCGGATCAGTCGAGCCAACTCCGTCAGATCATCTGCCGAGATTCAAGGCGTTCGGTCCTGGCGACGGGCCGGCGTATGCCGTGACTGAGGCTCAGGCCGCTAAGGCCCACGCGGCCGGCTGGCGTGTCATTGGTCCCGGATACGGCTCGGCGGAATCGACCGAGGTTGGGCCGCTTCGAGTCGATGAAGAGGGCCGACGGTGGGAAAGACTGCCGGACGGGACCGAGATTCAGGTTTACACGTTGAACGAGTTGGGGGTGATGAATGGGAAGCAGATTTCCGATCATCTTGAGACGATTATGTCGTCCGTTCCGACGCCGGGAGAGATCCCCCGCAAGCGGAGCCGATCGGCGGGGTATATCCCTCCGTGGCTCATGTCCAGTGCTTCGGGGGTCGTCTCTCTTGTGACCGCTCTAGCGGCCGAGATCACTCGAGACGGTTCGGAATGGGGGCGTTTCTGATGCGTGTCCTCGTCGCTTGCGAGTTTTCTGGCCGTGTCC
>Ga0098037_1001144_pt1 | contig 12335 bp, 10 predicted proteins | sample 5_EtaG_FD_75050 | JGI IMG/M metagenome (GOLD analysis project Ga0098037, IMG submission 75050) | Marine viral communities from the Subarctic Pacific Ocean - 5_ETSP_OMZ_AT15132 metaG | ecosystem: Environmental > Aquatic > Marine > Oceanic | place: Pacific Ocean | collected 2015-01-08 | reverse complement strand
TACATGCCACTGTATTATAATGTTACGGAATTCGAGCCAGTATGGCCTGTATAAAAATTAGGCAGTGTACAAAAATGTATACAAATGGGGGTTTTTTGGCCGTTTTGACATATGAAAGGGTAACAAAAGGTGACCTAAAAAAGGGGTGTGTTACGGGGTGTCATTTCTGCATTTGCTATATGTTTCATTGGTTTAGGGGTAAAGTGACTTTTTTAGTAACTTTTGAGAATACGTCTCTCTCTCTCTCTCTCTCTTTCTTTCTTTCTTTTCTTTCTTTCTTTCTTTCTATTTATATATATATTTATATTTAGTTACTATAATAAGAATAAAAGAAGGAAGGTGATGAAATGATTGAAAAAAATCGGGGTAACTAATTTTTTGATGACGATAATTTGGTGGTTGCTATTTTGTTAAGGTGCTGTAATTAAAGAAGAATGATGCAGGGAAAAAGATACTAAAAAAGTTCTGCCGAAACAATACAACACATGGATGCTAAAAATAGGGCTAGAATCAATTCTGTGCTATAATCAATACACACGGTGCCGAATGACAAGAACGTGGATTGCAGGGGGTGTTATGGGCTTTCTAGGGGCTATTTTAATCACGGTTGTGCTGGACGTTGGACATGGATTTGGGGATTCTGGTGCGGTGGTAGAGCATAATGGCAGGTTAGTCAAAGAACACGAATTAAATCTGATTGCGGCTAATGCAGCCAAAAAGGCACTGGAAGAAAAAGGGCTGTACCATGTTTTTTTGTTACAGAAAAGACCCTACGGATTAGAAGCATCTGGAAGCAAGTTGTGCTTTTCTGACTTGGTGGTAAGTATCCACCACAATAATTTCTGGAATCCTGAAGTTAATGGCTCTGAAGTTTTCTACTACGACAAAAAGAACCGTGACATGGCGGCTGGCTTTTCTCGGAAAATTGCAACAGGTTTGCAAATTAAGAACCGTGGTGCTAAGCTGGGGAATATAGCTATTCTACGTGGCATACATGGATGCACAAAAGCTGTCTTAACAGAAGGCTACTTCATGGGAAGTGGAGATATTAAAGACCATCACAAGTGGTCTGAAAGATATGGCCTGCTGTTAGCTGATGCTATCCATGAATCTCTCTGGAAACATAATCATAAAAGCCTTTGAGAAAAGAATTGTACTGCACAGTTCTTTTTTTTTATCTTGCATAACACGGCCTGTATGCTATAACACAGACAGCTTAGGGAACCGAATTCTAAGCAAGTGTGAAGCCTTCGGACAGCTTTACATGGTGCAAAAAATCTTATCACTTAACAGTGAAACGAGTGAGCAGACTGGGGGGTAGTAACCCTGAAACTAGATAGATCAGGTCAATAAAATATCAAGCTTAATCTAGTATCACCCTTTTGGAATTAAAACGCCAAAGGGGTTTTTTTATATTCTGTTTTATTTGTGTTACAATTGTGTCACAACATTTAATCAGGAGGCACCATGGAAGAAAAAGGCACAAAAGAGCTTAAAGAATTGCTGGACGGTTTATTCACATTCTACATCTTTGCAAAGGAAGCAGCAGCCGATGGCTTAGATTGGCAAGACGGAGCGGCATTTGTTTCTAAGTTCCTGCAAGATGATGAGTTTAAAGAAGATTTAGTGAAGGCTTTTTCAGGCTTAAAAGATATGGAAAAAGAAGTGAAAGATCTAGATTTTGCTGAAGGTTTGGAGCTAGTACAATACGTGCTAGATAAGCTAAAATAAGCAGATCTATGTTATGGGTGGGCAGAAACCCACCCTGTTTTAAAAGGTTTTTATGACAGTACAAAGTGCAGATAAGCTACTAAAGCAGATATCAGACTACATAGCCAAAGGCTACTCACCAAGCAAAATCAAAAGCGAATTAGATCTGGATATTGATCTAGATGTGATTAGAAAGCATTATGACGATAAGGTAAATGATGCTAATAAAGACGCTTCTAACTCACGTGCCATTCTAAGACAAACAGCCAGAGATATGGCAGTGGAAGCCATGGAATATGTCAGGCATCTGATCTCTGGAAGCTACGACATAGAAGCATCCAACATCTCCAAAATAAAATACGAGGCTGCAAAGTTTGTTATATCCAATGCATCTAAATTAATTCAAGAAGATGCACTTACTCTGATGATGGAACAAACAAGCCAAGATTCTAGCACAGAAAAGCCGCTTGTGTTTGAAGTGAAAGTGGATGAATCTGGTAAGACCACACATGAAGTGAAGTTCCATGATAATAACTGATGATATGCTTCCTTCACTTATTAGAAAGAAGGCACGCAAAAAACAGATGAAGCCTATGAGCTTTTCACTACCATCTGGATATCACGAATGGCAGAAGATGCTTATCAACTCTGATATCAAGCTGATGGTGTTTCCTTGCGCTACTAAGGTTGGAAAGACACTTGGTGGCACATCTAGGCTTATCACCAAATCATGGGAGTCTAAGCAAGGTTTGGATGCTATGTATAGAACGATAGCACCAACAACAGCACTTACCAAATTAACATATCAATACTTAAATAGATTGTTACCAGAAAACTTCCCACAATCTGCTGATATGAGCATGGAACAATACGAAAAAATTAACCACCAGTGGGCTGACTTCACACCAGAAAGATCAGAATATAGAGGCCAGATGCGGTGGGCACATAATAACTCTATAATTGAGACTGTGCATGGTGATAATCCAGAAACAACTATAGAAGGTGCACGTATACATGGTAACTGCTTTGATGAGGCTGCAAAGCTAAAAAAGCAGGTATTTGATTCTGCTGTATCTACCACTACCCAAACTGCTGGATGGAACTGCTTATATGGAACACCCAGAGGAAAGAACTGGTACTATGAGATCTTCATGGAATGTCAGGAGCACATGCGGTGGGCGGCAAAGCATGGCAAGCCTCTAGAAATGTTTGCACTGCAAGCTAGAACTATTGATAATCCATTTGTGCCAAGGGAATCCATTGCAAGGGCTAAGAAGTATTTATCTGATAGGCACTTCAGGCAGCTGTATCTTGCTGAGTTTCTGGATGATGGTAGTGTGTTTGTAGGTCACAGAGATTGTGTCGTAGGAGATCCCATAGACATAGACCCAGACAAAAAAACGCAAGCATGGGTAGATGATAACCCAGAGCAGCGCACCGTTGTTGTTGGAATTGACTGGGCTAAACGTGTGGATTACTACTGTGCTATTGCAATAGACGTGACCACAGACATTCCAAAGGTTGTAGGATTCCAGAGAGCTACAGGCATCAGCTATAAGAAGTGTGTAGCTATGGCTTATCAGTTCTGTAGCCAATTTAAGGAAGTTGCAACCATCAGGCATGATAGAACTGGTGTTGGTGATGTAATTGATGAGCTTCTGTCACCACTTCCCTTCCATATTGAACCGATTGTATTTTCAAACTCTAGCAAGGGCAACATGGTAGAAAACTACATGGTAGCTATAGAGGGTACAGAAATACACCTACCTAACTGGGATGAGCTTCTAAAGGAGCATGATAACTTCGATGTAAGCACCACAAGCCTTGGCTTGCCTAAATATCAGGCAGGCGCTGGACATGATGACATAATAATGGCTATGATACTTGCATACTCAGCAGCTTGTGAGATGCTAGATAATGATTTTTCTGTTAAAGTAGTGGAAGACATTGCAAGGGAAGAATCTTTGGAAAAAGAAGAAACCGATTACCTAAATCAGCTCATAGAAGAAATGGAAGCTGATGAGGACGAATATTTTTAGGCGATAATATGGCTTATGTGACGATACTAAAAAAGCACGAGGCAATAAAGATTGGTGATGCAGTTCTTATATTAGATTCTGCTAAAAGTGCTAAGATAATTTTAGACGTTGACCCAGATGTGGTCATACAGAAGCTGACTAAAGAGGATTTAAAAGATGGCAGGTACAGGAAAACGGCACTATCCAAGTAAGAAAAAAGAAGAATTAGGTGATATCAAGTACTTAGGTGATGGTGCTGGCGGCACGTTGGGAGAGCCTACAGGTGCTTTTTGGGGTTCTGAAAACAGAGCCTACATGGATATTTTGACCATAAAAAGCCTATTTCAGAGCGAAGATTGGGTATTCTTAGCAGTAGATGCAATAGCACATCCAATATCCACACTACCTATGTGTGTTTATACCAAGTCTGTAGTTAATGGTGAAGTAGTACTGGAAAAGGATATGGATCATCCAGTAAATGCTGTTCTTTCAAACCCTAACGAGTGGCAAACACCATCAGAATTCATATACTCAATGGCAGCAGATTACTGTTTAGCTGGCAACTCATTTGCATGGCGTGGAGATGCTGGATCTTTATATCATATCCCTGCTGAGCAAGTCTTATATAGATGGGGTTCCGACAACACACCAGATGGATACTATATAGCTACAGACAATGACAGTGGAATACCTGTGATACAATTTGAAGTTAATCTTAAGGATATGGCACACGTGAAGCGCCCTAATCCATCTTCTGCATTGTACGGGCTGTCACCATTTGCACCTGCAAAAAGATCTGTACTGTTTAATAGGTATTCTCAGGAGTACATTAACAACTTCTATCTTAAGGGTGCTACTCCACAGATGCTGCTTGAACTGGATAAAAGTGCCGATAACAAATCATTAAAAAGATTGGCCGCATCTTTTGAGCAACAATACATAGGACGCAGAAACCAAAGGCGCACAATGGTGCTTCCTAAGGGTGTATCTGCTAAGACTATTGAAAACAAAATAGCTGACCAGAACTTCATAGATCTAGTGGAACAAAACACAGATAGAATCCTAGCTACTCTTAAGGTGCCAAAGCACGTTGTGGGAAGGCAGCAGGCAGGATCTCTAGGATCTGAAGAAACAAAATCTACACTGAAGTACTTCTGGCAGACAACAATCACAGACACTGCTACTGCTCTATCTAGTAAGTTCACAGACCTTTTCCACAAGGCACTGGGTGATGATAAAGTGGTATTATTTGATTTTGAAAACGTACCAGAGCTTCAGGAAGATGTGGACAAAAAAGCAGATACATCTAACAAACTTCTATCCATCTGGACACTAAACGAGATAAGACAGAAGATTTGGGATCTTGAGCCAGTAGAGGGTGGTGACACCGTAGCATCTATTAGGCAAGATAGCTTCAGCTTGCTAGAGCAGTTTGAGCCAAGCAAAAGCGCAAAAAAAAAAGCCAAAACCAAGTCAGAAGAACAAGAAAACGTAGATAAAGAAGAAAAAGAAACACTAGAGCTAGCTGACACAAAAGAACCTGACAGAAAAAAGGCAGCTCTGGATGTTTTTATAAAGCAGAACATAGAGGCGGTGCAGCTTCTAAAGAAGATGGCTAAGCAAAAAGATGTAGAGCTTGATACGGATAAATATTCTAGCACCCTATCTGGCATGTATGCTGAGATGGAAGATCAGTACATGAATGGATATCTAGAGCAGCTTGAATCTGTAGCCAAGCTAGGATCTAAGCAGCAGCTGGAACTTATGTTCCTAGAAAACAGGGGTGATGATGAGGCTGTCACTGCACTAATGGAAACTGGGGACAGCACAAGATATAGGCTTCTGGAAGCCAGAGGGCTAGAGAGCTTCCAATCTATCAGACAAACATCACTAAATAACGTGATGGATAGAATAGAAGATGGCATACAGCAGGGCTTAGGTATTAATGAGGTGGAAGATCTCATAAAAGATTACTTTAAGAAGAATTCTGTGTGGAGAGCTAACACCGTTGCTAGGACAGAGACACTTAGTGCTATTACTGTAGGTCAGGAAGTTGTGCTAGATTCTGCTAGAGATGAAGGCATAGAGTTTAAGAAAGTATGGATTACAGCAAGGGATGAACGTGTGAGGGATGCCCATAGAGCTGTGGACGGTATGACTGTAGATGATGGTGAGTTCTTCGATGTAGGCGGTGAATCACTTCTATATCCACGAGATCCTAGAGGATCGGCAGCAAATACTATAAACTGTAGATGTACAGTATTAATGATACCAAAAGATGAGGATTTTGAAGTAGATGAATAAGAAGCTTAATACATTTGTAAATATAAAAAGTGCAGAAGTAGATGCTAAAAAAGGTGTAGTTATAGAGGGATATGCAAACTATAACGCAATGGACAGAGTTAAAGAGCGTATGGATGTTAACACTGTCAGGCTAGAGAACTTCAAAAAAAACCCTATCTTGTTATTTAATCACTGCATGGATACACCAGTAGGTAAGGTAATAGATTTAGAGCCAAGAAAAGATGGATTATATGTAAAGGCACGTATATCTGGATCAAACAACACCAAAGTATCCTACATACGTGATTTAGTTCTGGAAGGTGTTTTAAAAGCATTTAGTATAAGATATGATATTGACGATTATAAACAAAGCTTTGTGGATGATCCACTAAATGAAGGTGGCAAACTTATTAAAGATTGGGAACTTCAAGAGCTTTCTATTGTTACAATTCCATGCCAGCAGGATTCACTTTTTTCCCTGTCAGGCATTAAATCACTGGGGGAAGCAAGGGAAATGGCATTAAACGAGAAAGGCGCAAGATCAGCAGCACTTATAAATAAGGCTATGGATGTTGTGGTCAAAAAGGGATCGGACAAATCAGAACTTATAGAAAAGCTTTCACAGCTTTCTGGTATTGAGCAAGGTGATATTGCTGAGATATTAGCTGGAAACATTACACCAATTCCAGATCAGTTTAGGGAAGCAGCAGAACAGGTGCTAAACGTGGATGCAGAAGCTGTAGCAAATGCTGACGCTGAAGATCTAGAGAAAAGCCCAGAGCCAGTGCCAGAGGAAGAAAAGAAAAAGGCCATAGATCCAGCTGTGCATGAAAATCCAATGATTGAAAGACTTGATAGCCTCGTAGCAATCATGGGCACAGTAGCTACTAAGCTAGACGGACTGGCACAAATCTTAGAAGGTCAGGCAACACCAGAAAAAGCTGACTACAAAGAAGTAGACCCAGAGGAAGAAAAAGGATCTGAGTATAAAGATGAAGAAGAAAAAGGATCTGCATACAAAGAAGACTCTGAAGAAAAGTATGAAGAAAAAGATGCTGGCGACGCTGAAGAAATGGAAGCCAAAGAATCCATGATGACTGGTGAGATGAAAGACGATCAAAAAGAGCACATGGAAGAAGAAGAAGAAGAAAAAGCATACAGATGTGAAGATGAAGATGAAAAAGGCTCAACATACAAAGAAGAAGAAGAAGATGAAGAAACACAAATGAAAAAAGGTGTGGAAGATCTCAGAGCTAAGTATGGTGAAAAGTGTAAAGATCTGGGCATAGATTTAGAAGATCTACTGAAAGATTGTGTATAATTGACAAAAGCTTTGGAATTAATATTATATAGGGTATAATAATGAAATCTGTCAAAGATAAGTTAGATGCTGTAGAGACTGCTATTAAAAGCAAGCTAGATAGCTCAGAAAAAAGTAAGGCCGCTTCTTTTGTTGGCGGTGAAGTTACAAAGAAGCATAATACAAAGGAGACTTCTGGAATGAATAGAACTAGTGATGAAAAAAGATTACTTAATTCATTTGGTGTAACCAATGTTAAAGGTCTTATTGAGACTAACATTGCAGCACCAAAATTTGCACACGTAGATCCTGCAATGAAAAGCGCAGCACTTGCACTTAAAAGTGATATCGACTGTGCAAGATTTGCAGCTCAAATCTTTGACGGCCAGCCATTAGATGGTGAGCACAGATCTGCAAAGGTTGATATGCTTGGCGGCAACTACGCTAAGACTGTAGATCTAGCTGGACGCGTAAAGCCATTCGGTTCTGAAACTACTGGCGCTGGTGATGAGTGGGTACCTACTCTAATTTCTCAATCTTATATTGAAGAATTTCACCTAGAGCAAAAACTTGCTAAGTATTTCAAGCAAATCCCTATGGCATCTTCACCATTCCAACTTCCAGTGCAAACATCTTCTAATAAAGCACTATTAGTAGGTGAAGGTATTGAGAACACTGCTAGCCAATTCGGTACAGAAAAATTAGAGTTTGACGCTAAAAAAGCATCGACTTACTACATATTACCAGAAGAATTGAATGAAGATTCTGCACCTGCAATCCTTCAGTTAGCACGTCAAGAAGTTGTAGACTCTGTTACTAGAGCAATCGAATCTGCAATCTTAAATGGTGACGTGACAGCAACTCACATGGATAGTGATGTAGCTGGTGCTAACTTTGACAAGGCTTGGAAAGGTCTAAGAAAGACTGCACTTGCAGCTTCATCTACTGTAGATTTTTCTGGCGCTGGTGTTACAAAAGCTGGCTTAAACGCAATGAGAAAAGCAATGGGCAAGTATGGTGTAAATCCATCTAAACTAGCTTGGATCGTTGGTTCTAGCGTATACGCTCAAATGCAAGCACTAGAAATCGTTGAGACTCTAGACAAATTCGGATCTAACGCAACAGTACTTAGTGGCGCACTTGGTGCTTATAACGGTATTTCTGTTTGTGTTTCTGAGTGGGCACGTGAAGATCTAAACGAATCTGGCGTATTCGATGCAACAACATCTACAATGGCAGCACCAATGCTTGTTAACATTGATCGCTTCATGATGGGTATGAGAAGACCTATCAGAGTACGTGTAGCGCAAGACCCACGTGCAGAATTTGATAGATGGCAACTAGTATCTTATACTAGACAAGCTTTCACAGGTCACAAGCAAGCTGGTGAAACTTACGCTGATGGCTCAACATCTGCTGAAAGATCAGTAGTAGCTGGTATCAATCTATTAGCATAATCTAAAAGTTTATTTTAGATCAGGTAGGGGGCTAGCGCCCCCTATTTTTTTTTGGAGACATTATGGACATTCTTACACTGACACGATATCAAACCCAAACTGTAACTAGATCTACATTCCAAGACGAAACATTCTCTGTACAGCTTATGCCACAGGGTAATGCTATATTAGCCCATGGGTTTTTTAGAACAGGCGCTGGTAGTGCTACAGTTAACTTCTATCAGTACACAACTGGTCAGGATCTGAATGAACGTACCAACATTGGATCAATAGAACTGGCAGCCTTCACTGGATCTGCCGTGCCAATAACACTACTCAACATCCATGATAGGGTAATATGTGAGATTGTAGCTACAGGCACAGTGGAAGTAGGTGTGCTTGCAACTGTTATAGATCAGTTTGCTGTGGATGTAGATCTGGGTGATATAGATGTAGCTGCTACAGCACAGTTCTTAGAAGGTCACGTGTTTAATCCATCTGCTGATAAGACTACAATATCTTCAGGTATTGATATAGATACAGGGCTTGTAGAGGCGCAGCGTATTAAAAATACTAGGCTTTTAGTTGATTCAGACTTTTCTGCAAAGTTTTCAGGGCGTGTCACTGAAGTATCTCTTAATAACACTACTTGGACAGCACTACCTGCATCCTCACTTACAGGGCGGCGTGCTATATCCATACAGAATACCAGCGGCGGCAGTATTAAGATAAACTACGATAATACACAGGCTGGATTTGTAGGCATGCTTGTTAAGAAAGATGCTGAAAGAAGCTATGATTTAAAGGATAATGTAGTAATATTTGGTAAATCTGAAGCAGCCAGCGCCGTTGTAAATGTAGAGGAACTATCATAATGGCATTAATAGATCCAAGGCCAGCACCTAGCGTAGATTCTGAAGGTGGAAAGCATAATATATATGAAGTTCTAGATGCTACGACATACGAAGCGCTGGAAGATCAGGAGATAATCACTGCAAATGACTTCTTTTTGACTGGTGATCTGGATCTGAAAGGTGATCTATCACTTGTTATTACCAATGATGTAAACAACAAAAGATCTGTTAACATATACGCTGTGGACAGGTCAGATACTTACCAAATTGAGAGAAATCAGCAGCTTGTATCAGCAAAGGACTTCCAGTTAGAAGGTGACATAGATGTGGCTGGTGACTGGGTGTTTGTTACCACATACAATGCTGACGAACGTGCATCATTTACTGCAACGGTATTTGGATCAAAATTTAATCAAGAAATATCTTGGCAGTATAATCCCATAACTGATGATTATTTTATGACCATCACCCACGGCCTTTCTAGGCACCCATTTGTTAAAATGTTAGCTCAGGATGGCACTGAGCTAGAGCCTAAAATTGTGCACATTACTAAGAACCGTTTAAAAATCATTTCCAACATTCAAATCCAAAGCGAACTGCATGTGATATAATGTACTATAACATTATAACTATATTTGGAGATGTAGGGCATGGGATCTAAAAAGATTTTAGTCGATTTTGACATGGATGATGCACTTATTAAGAATATCAGTGCAGCTACGCAATCGGGTGAAGTTATTGAATTTGATCAGTATACTTCAGGACTTGCAACTAAACATCAATCATTAACATCATCTGGGACTGTTCAAGTGGACGGTTCTTTATTAAATGTTATCCTTTCACAGGCTGGAAATTCTTCTGATGAATTAACTGTATCTGGCCTTTCATCTTTCTTTAACACTGATTATGAAATAGCTAAAAACGCTTCTGGCGTTAAGCTTAAAGCTAGATTTGGTCAGTCTGGGCAAACACTACACTACAATGCTGCACCAGAGGCGATGCAGAAAATTACTCTAGACTGTGCTAATGACAATCTAGATGGTCAGGTGTCTGTGCTTAAGTACACAGGTTACTTGGTACGCTCTGGCGATAACTACACATGGGCAGTAGGATCTAGTGGAGGTCACTTTCACTACTACTACTGGAATACTACCGATAAAGTATTCTTAGCATGGTGTGCTACTGATAGTGAATTTGTTGTAGTGGACTTAGACAATGCTAGTGGTGCTACTTCATTCATTAATCAATTGGACAGCTACGGATCACAAGCTGGCTACTTAAGCGCAGGCAGCTCATTTACTGCATCTTCAGTGCACAGAGAGCTTATCGGATCTGCTAAAGAAGTTTACGTAGATGATACTGCTGTACGTGTTCCAGCTGAATCACTTGCGGCTGTTAGCTACAGTGGTGATGCAGATTGGAATGAATACTTTTATATAGATAGCACGAAGCGCAAGATATTAGGTTTTGATGATGATAATGGCTACTGGTCTTTATGGTTGTTATCTTCAGCAGCTGACTTTTCTGTAGAGCCTGCTGACAACGCTGCTTTTACAATGGCAAGTACTGGCGCTTTTGATCTGATTACTACTGCATGTGATACCTACAGTGATGGTACTAAGATTCCAGATGGCTCTAGTTCTTTCATAGATTATTCTGGCGTTTCAGGTACTACACCATACCTTAACACTACTTCTGGCCTTGCAGCTGAAGTGGAAGAAACACTAGCAGGCACAGCTGGTAAGCTAGCATCTTCAGCAGCTATTAAAAGCTACGTAGATGAGATTGATGCTAATGTAGATGATCTAATAGGTTTGACTGGTGTAGCTGAAAACGCAAGTGATCTTGGTAGCTTCAGTGGATCTACGATTGCAAATGGTAGCACAATTAAGGAAGCTTTACAGGCTCTAGAGATTGAATCAGAGTCAAATAACCTAACTGTAGCTGCTGGCAGTCAGTCACTTCTAAGCATTTCAGGTAATGAAATATCTGTATCTTCTTTGCTTTTGACAAGTGTAACTGTAAACACAGACGCTACAGACTTAGAAGATTATATCACCAATAATGCAGCTGAGTTTGCTGGATTAGAGGAAGGTGATATCCTAATCATGGTAGGTGCTACTGATCAGACTAAACGTAGTTTTATACACAACGGCGGTACTGCTGGTACTTCTGCTGATATGACACGCATGCAGGTTGATCTTAATGTGGATACAATTAGATCCATGTTCAGTGCAGCTGCTGGCCTTACCTACAACAGTACTTCAGGTGAATATAGCGTAGGTGCAGATCAGATAAAAGATGGCATGATTGACTACGGTGTGGGTGCAGATCAAGTACATGCTGGCTCTATTCCATTAGAAGCTTATAGCTGGGCACGTATTACAAACCCGACTGATATTGGTGATGCTCTAGAGAAATTGGATGCAGATCTAGCTAGTGTTGCAGGCGGTGCAATCTCAATAAACAACGGTGTAGGTACGAATGGTGAGTCTGATGGCTCTGTGGATGTACGTGTAGATAATGCATCTATTGAGATAGACGGTGCTAACAACATTAGTATTAAGGATTTGGGTGTAGAAACTGCAATGCTAGCACAAGGTTCTGTGGTTGCTGGTAAGATGGCAGATGATGCAGTAGAAACAAGAAGCCTTGTAGATGCTAGTGTAACAAATGCCAAGATTGACACAATGGATGCTGCTAAGTTAACAGGATCTATTGCAGATGCTAGGGT
>Ga0098037_1001142_pt1 | contig 12357 bp, 16 predicted proteins | sample 5_EtaG_FD_75050 | JGI IMG/M metagenome (GOLD analysis project Ga0098037, IMG submission 75050) | Marine viral communities from the Subarctic Pacific Ocean - 5_ETSP_OMZ_AT15132 metaG | ecosystem: Environmental > Aquatic > Marine > Oceanic | place: Pacific Ocean | collected 2015-01-08 | reverse complement strand
TTTAGACTCGAGAGAAGGATGAACGCCGAGTGGCTGAGCAGACTATTCAGTTAAGTCTACTCTTTCAATTACCACATCTCTGACAGTACTTGGCATGTCAGTCGACTGAGACCAATACTTTCTTTTAATCCAGCAAGGCATTAGCTTTAGTTTAGGTAACATTACTTTCAGAACTTCGTCATGATTATAAGTTACTTGTTGACCTTTATTATTTACAAAGGTAATGATTTGATTTCTTCCGAACCAATTCTCTCTTACAACAAAATTGTTTCTAGTTATTGGAGGGAAGATGTCTGCTAATTCTTTCTTAGATAGTTTAGCAATTGCTGAGTTTAATTTATTATTCATATTATTATTTTTTAATTACACTTATAGTATCTAAGTAACCTCGTATTAACATTGTAAAAGGCAAAAACTTTTAACAAAAATAACTAAAAAGGGGGGCCGTGGGGGTAAATAATTTGACTTTTATTTTTAGGTTAACAGGGTAAATACGGTAATATAACCCATTACTTCTCTATATGACATAAGCTAATAATATATACTTAATAAGTATCTAGTGTCACGTAATAATAAAGTATGGCACAAAAACTAAGTAAGCGAGGTAAAGTCCGCAAAGCAGCGAGAGATAAGAAATATGCAATGACACCTAATCGTAGGAAGAAAAAAGCAGAGAATCAAAGAAAACGTAGAGCTGCAAAGAAAAAAGGCAAAAATCTTAAAGGTAAAGATTACGATCATAAAACAAAAACATTCACATCTGTAAAGAAAAACAGAGGTAATAGAGGTAAAGGTACAAAAAATGAGAATACAAGGTAAACAACAAGAAGGCAGTTTGCATGCCAAAGATAAGTTATTAGGATCGGCATTCACAGAAACGTTGAATGGTATAGATCAATTTGTTACTAGAAACTTTACTCTAGACTCTTTAAAAACTTTTGTTCAAGGAGCTGTAGCAACAGGAGATGTTAATTTAAAAACAAACGGAGGTATTATTAGAACCAGTGATGAATTACTTATAGACTTAGGTGCATCGAATATAACTGGTCAGCTTGCTAATTCAGATTTAGCTAATTCTAGTATAACAATTAATGGCTCGGCTATTTCATTAGGAGGAACTGTAACCACACCAAATGACAACACACAACTATCACAAGAGCAAGTTGAAGATTTTGTAGGTGGAATGCTAGATGGCACTGAAACATTTATTAGTGTTAGCTATGATGATACTGACGGAAATATAGATTTTGTAGTTCCTGTTAAGGATGAAGATGATATGACTTCAAATTCTAATACTCACTTAGCAACACAACAAAGTATTAAAGCATATGTAGATAATACTATAGTACCTGCTCTAACCACAGAACAGGTGCAAGACATAGTTGGCGCTATGGTATCTAGTAATACAGAAACAAATATAACGGTAACATATCAAGATGGCGATGGCACATTAGATTTTGAAGTGCCAGTACAAACTTTAACTACAGAACAAGTACAAGATATAGTAGGAGCGATGTTTACGAGTAATACCGAAACTAGAATTTCTGCTACATATGAAGATGGTGATGGAACGATAGACCTTGTAGCTGACGATATGAACCACACGGCTGAAGAGATACAGGACATTGTAGGGGCTATGTTTACAAGCAATACTGAAACTAATATTGCAGCTACCTACCAAGATGCCGATGGAACTATTGATTTAGTTACAACACCTGGTACCACTACATTATCTTTTGTAGATAGTTCTAATGATATAATATTAAGAAATACCCCAGGAGGTGCAAATTCAGCATTAAGTAATAATGATATAAAAATAGTAGCCGGATCAAATGTCACACTAACACATATAGATGCTAATAATTTTAGAATAGCGTCACAAGCATTTGGTACAGTCCATACAGTAAGTAGTGAATCGGCTATGATATCTGCCACAAGCACAGGTGGTGATATTGTAATACGAACAGATGTAAGTAAAACATTTATACATAACGGTGGATCTGCCGGTTCAGCAGCAGATTTTAGTGAACTACAATTTTCTGGTATAAATAACATTGCACTTACTGCAGGAGACGGTATAACGCTTTCAAGAACAACTGTTACCAATACAGATAATGATTTAACTATAACGAATGCTTTAGCTACCGATACAGCAACAGGTGGCATACAATTATTCAGTAATACTGATCAATCAGTAGCGGCTAACTCAGTGACAACAACAGCAAGTAGAACATATGGTTTACAATTAAACTCAGCTGATCAAGGAGTAGTTAACGTCCCATGGACTGACACGGTGTATACTCACCCAACTCATGACGGAGATGACATAAGTATTGATACAGGTGCTTTGTCGGGTGCAGTTATAATATCAGATTTAGATTTTAATGTTACAACAGATACATTAGGGCATGTCACTGATGCTAATGCTAGCGTAGCCACAAGAACACTTACATTAGCAAACTTAGGATATACAGGTGATACTGATGCAAACAATTATAGTTTACCTACTGCTGCAAGTGATACACTTGGTGGTGTAAAGGTTGGAAGTAGATTAAGTATATCTACAGGAGTATTATCTGCAGATTCACAAACAGATAATAATTTTACAACAACATTAAAAAATAAATTAGATGGCATAAGTGTCAGCGCGGATGTTACTGATGCTACCACTGTTGCAGCAGCTGGTGCATTAATGGATTCAGAAGTAACTAATTTATCACAAGTTAAAGGATTTGATTCTTCAGACTACGCTACAGCAGCCCAGGGTACTAAAGCTGATAGTGCCCAACAACCACCATCAGAAGGTGCTTTTGCAAATGGTGATAAAACTAAACTTGATGGCATAGCGGCTGGTGCGCAAGTAAATGTTGCTACAAATTTAAGTCAAGTTACAGCTGCAGGCCAACTTACAATTCAATCGTCAACGGGTACAAACATTGTTGTCGCAGAGGCAGACGGTACTAATGCTGGTTTAATGAGTAAAACTCATCATGATAAGCTAGATGGTATAGAGTCTAATGCTACCGCGGATCAAAGTAATGCAGAAATTGTAGCGGCGATAGTAGCTAGTGGAAGTATAAGTGATTCAGACAAGGGTACATTTAGATCAAATATAGGTGCTGGTGCATCTAATCTAGCATTAGGAACAACAGCAGGAACCGCATTAGAAGGTGATACAACTACAATATCTGGTGCTCAATCTACTAAACTAGGTCATATATCAGTTACCCAAGCTGTGAACTTAGACACTATGGAAACTAACATTGCAACTAATAATTCTAAAGTATCTAACGTTACTACAGATTTAAGTGTAACTGCTAATGGCACTTCTTTAACTGTTAGTTCATCAGACGGCACTAACGCTTCTATACCGGCAGCTACAACTTCTGCTTGGGGTGCAATGACTGATGAAGACAAAACTAAGTTAGATGGTATTGAAACAAATGCAACAGCGGATCAAACAAACGCTGAAATTGCAGCCGCTGTAGAAGCCGCAGAAGATTCAAATACATTTACTGATGCAGATCATACTAAACTTAATGGAATAGAGGCTAGTGCAACAGCAGATCAGACTAATACTGAAATTAGAGACGCAGTAGAGGCAGCTAGTAACTCAAATACGTTCACCGATGCAGATCACACCAAGTTGGACGGCATCGAAGCAAGTGCAACAGCAGATCAATCAAATGCTGAGATACGTGCAGCTGTAGAAGCAGCATCAGATTCAAATGTATTCACCGATGCAGACCACACTAAATTAAACGGTATTGAAACAAGTGCTACCGCTGATCAAACAGTAACCGCTGGAAACGGATTAAGTGGAGGAGGAACCGGTAATGTAACGCTTACTAATTCACTTTTTTCTGATGGCAAATTTTTTACAGTAACAGCTAATGCAGCTGGTGGTTCATTATCACTTGCGCAAGGCTTAGCGGCTAGCTGGAACGACAGCGGTGGGAGTGGAGAAGTTGATATTTTCTTTAGAGACGGAGGTAGCAACCACGGCACTAATACGTTATACTTTAATTCTTATAATGGCACTGACACAAAACAAATAATTAAATTAGGAGGAGCGTCTGCCGCTACAAGTACATACTTGAGCGTGTCAGGTAGATTATTACTTTTAAAAGATAAATTAGAAATAGCCGGTACAGCTGTAACCACCACCGCAGCTGAATTGAATAAGTTAGATGGTTTAACAGCAAGCACATCAGAATTAAATGTTTTAGATGGCCCAACAGCAGGAACGGTATCTGCGTCAAAAGCTGTAGTTGTAGATTCAAATAAAGATATAACAGGATTTAGAAATGTAACTCTTACAGGCACATTAGATGCTACTAGCATAACAACAGACGGATTAACAAATGAAGGAGATATAACAATATCTAATGCTGTGCCTATATTAACATTAAATGATTCAACATCTAGCAGCACATCTACTTCATATACTCCAACTATACTATTTAATGCAGATGATGTTACAAAAGCTACAATAGGTAAGTTATCCGGTAGCACAAATTATTTTACAGCTGCAAAAAACCATGACGGTCCAGTTAATATAATAACAAGCGATATACATTCAGGGCACACTCATAACCCAGAATATGTATTCGGGTATGAACCAACTAATAATGTGTATACATGGGGATTGCAACTCAAGGGTAATTCTAGTACATCAAATAGTCTGTATGTAGACCCTGATGCAAATAATAATAGCAGTAGTATATATTTTGGCGGTTATACAAACGCATTAAATGTAAGTAGAATATCACATAATCAAGGTCTTGGTACTGTACTTTTTGATGTGCCTGATACTGGAACAAGTAGCTTATCTGTTAAGTTTAGACAATATAACATAGGCGGATATATGCAAAATATGATTGATTTTGAAGATGACGGGGATATTAAAAATATAAACGGATCTTATGGTACGATTATTTCAGATAGAAGAGCAAAAGAAAATATAGTTGATGCAACGCCTAAACTAGATGATATATTATCATTGGAGGTTAAAAACTTTAATCTTATAGGCAGCAACCAAAAACATATAGGGTTAATTGCTCAAGATGTAGAAAACGTGTTTCCTTCATGGGTAAACACTAGGGACAATAGGATATATAAAACACATGACGAGAACGGAGTTTTACTAGAAGAACAAGGTGAATTAGTTTCTGGGTTTGAAGATGGGAAATCTTTAAAAGTAGGTATGGAGTTTGCAGTGCTTGTAAAAACCATACAAGAATTGAATGCAAAAATAGTAGCATTAGAAGCAAGAGTGCAAACATTAGAAAATAATTAAACCGCGTAATTATATAAAATATAAAACCAAAACCAATGACATTTTATTACAAAACCTATTCCTGGGCGAATAATAGTAGCGAGGGAATATCCGAAGAAACCAGACAAACATGGGAATTTTTCGCAGACAAAAAAAACTGGAGAATTGTACAATTACCAAATGGATTTTACCAAACAGAGTGCAAAACATTAGACGCACATGGTAAGCCAACCGATGATTGGCATGATGTAACCAGAAGAGAAACCCTTGAGTCAGCAGAAGCTGCAATCGATGGTAGTATCGAACATTACAACAAAAGATTAGAGTTCGCAAAAGGACCTAAAGTTGTAAAAACCTTTGAATAACCACTTATAAAAATTTAATTTAATGGAATATAATAACCCAAGTGAGATAGTTAAAGATCTGTCTTTCGGGACAGAAGCAAAAGAAAAAATAATGACTGGTGTAGATAAATTAACTAATGCAGTTAAATCTACATTAGGTGCATCAGGAAAATGCGTCATATATGAAGACGCAATGGGACGACCGGTGATTACAAAAGACGGTGTAACGGTTGCAGAATCAGTAGTCTTACTGGATCCGGTCGAAAATATAGGTGCTACTTTAATTAAAGAAGCAGCTAAAAATACAGTGAAAGAAGCAGGTGACGGTACTACTACAGCTACCGTACTTGCTCATTCATTGTTGCATTTAGCAAATGAAAAAAAATATGCACAAAGTGTAAGACCTATAAAAGAGGGTATAACATCAGGACTAAAAAAAGTAAATGAATATCTTGACAAAAAAGCTATTGCAGTTAAAAAAGACATGCTACAAAGCGTGGCAGAAATTAGCTGTAATAACGATAAAGATCTCGGAAAAGTTATATCGCAAGCTTACTCAAAAGTAGGAAAGGATGGTGTCGTCCTTATGGAAGAGTCTGAGACCCATGACACATACGTTAAATTCGTAGAGGGCACCAGGTTGGACTGCGGACTCAAATCGCCACATTTTATAACAGATAAGGATAAAGGAAAAGCTGAACTAGATAATCCGTACGTACTGATAGTTACTTCGCCTATTTCTAATATTCGTAAAATACAAAACGTATTGGAGTTTGTTATTAAAAAGAAAAGAAGTTTGTTGATCGTTGCGGGCGTAGAACAACAACCTCTAGCCGCGTTGCTTGCTAACAAGGTAAAAGGTAACATAAAAGTAAATGTTGTAGATCCACCTGGATTCGGTCCAACAAGACAAGATACAATTGAAGACCTTGCGATACTTACCGGGGCTAAAATTATTAATGAAGAATTAGGAGATGATTTAGATTTAATACAACCCGATATTTTAGGTGAAGCTGTTAAAGCTGTAACCGACCATCAATATACAATATTGCAAACAATTGATCAAGGCACTATAACAAAAGAGCGTATTAAATCAATTGAAAATAAAATAAAAGAAGAAAAAAATCCTTTTGTTAAGAAAAAATTAAAACAAAGACTTGCAATGTTAAATGGTCAAGTAGCAATGATTAAGGTTGGCGCGGATTCAAAAGTTGAAATGAAAGAAAAGAAAGATAGGGTTGAAGATGCAATATACGCTACAAAAGCAGCGTTACAGGAAGGAATAGTTGCTGGTGGAGGTGTTGCTTTGTTAGATGCATCATTTGCAATAGTACCAGAAAATGATGGTGAAGTAATTTTGTTAGAAGCTATAAAAGCACCATATGCAACTATATTGAATAATGCCGCATTAGAATATAAAGAGTATAATAAAACAGGTATAGGAATAGATGTTGTAAGTAATACTAAAGTTGATATGATCAAAGAAGGTATTATAGATCCTGTGCTTGTAACTAAAACGGCATTAAAAAATGCAGTTAGTGTTGTAAATACAATATTTTCTGCTGACTGTGTAATTAGTAATGTAAGAGTACAAAATGCAAGCAATTAATTACTACGTCGTCGTTGAAAAAATAAAAGAAGCCCCGAAAAAAGTAGGTGGCTTAGAACTTACAGAAGATCAAAATCAAGATGTAAGATATTTAAAAGGAAAAGTTGTGTCAGCCGGTGATTTAGCAACAGCTATAAAACCAAATGATATAATTTACTATGACAGACACGCGGGTCATGGTATTGAGTGGAAAGACAAGCTATACTATGTTATTAAGTTAGCAGATATAGTTATTGTTGAGTAAACAATTGAAATTTAATTTAGTCGTGATGAATTTATTGTTTAACCCTTAAAAATTATCAAAAATGGCAAAAATCCAAGACAAATTTTTAATGTTTATTGACGGCGGAGATGACGCTGCAATGTACCCAGTATCTAGTTTATTAGGTATGACGGTTGCTGCAGACGGACAGCTGTTATTAAAATTTAAGTCTTCTATTGGCAAAAATGATGGTGGTGACAGTGTTGCATTAACAATAACTGCTGATACTGAAAAAGCAGTTATGCAGGCAATTGCTAACGCATGTGCAGATGCTTACTCTGACGCTACTATAGTTGTATGTGATGATGTTAATAGTGTATTCTTACACTCTAGCATTTTATCATGCGCTATTACATTAGACACATAGTAGATGAAAATTAGTGCGCAAGATTTGCGACAACTACAATTACTTAAGTATTACAGGCTCATTCGTAAGTGGGCCTGTAAAACTTACAAGTTAAAAGACGCGGACTTAGAACTTTTAATCTATTTAGATTGCAAAGAAAGATTTACGCGTAATGATTTTATAGATGGCTCTTATACATACAGCTGGGATAAAAACAGATGGGAACGATTACGTTCAGAAGGCTGGATTGAAGTATGGAGACATCGCAACAGAACAACTATAAAATACAGTATATACAAAACCTCATTTAAATGTAGTCAACTTATATCTCGTATATACAGAATAATGCTCGGTCAAGAAGACTTACCTACAAGCGAGCGTAACATATTTTATAGTAATGAATCATATACTGATAAAGTTTATAATAAAGCTATTGACGATATGGTTAAAGACATAGATCGATAATGGGCTACAAAATGAAAACTACTTTACCCAAACTATTAGGTATAAATTCTGAGTTATCAACTTATGACGTACCAGTATTTGAGAAAAATTTAGAAAAAGGCCATTGGGGATCAGCGAATATGGATAGAACAATTCATATAAATAAAAATATATCTAAAAAAGATAAGAAAGCGGCTGTAGAACATGAAATGGAACATATTAAGCAATTCAGAAGTGGTGAAGCTACATATGACAATAAAAATATTTATTATAGAAAAACACCGTTTTCACCTATAAAAAAAATATCAAGAAATTCAATTAAAGAAGGAGCACATAATTTACCGTGGGAAGCTTCTATTTATAAAAAAACTAAAAAATATGCCACATAAAAAAGGACATGATCCTCAAATTAAAAAAGCGCCTAGTAAACTTACTGGCTTGGTTAGAAATATAAAAAATAGCCCTCAACCGCCTTATCCATTTATTAGACAAATTGGAGCAACGGCTGCATTTCTTGCGCCAGTACCATTTGGTAAAAGTAAGATGGTAAAAAATATGGCAAGTTTTGTAAAACAAGCTAAAAAAGCACCACCAATTTCAAAAAATCCTTTTACAGGAACTACTAAACAATATATACAACGTAGTGTTGATCAAAGATTAAAGAATGTAATATCTGGAAATTTAAAAAGTGGTGTTCAACAAATGAAGGAATACAGGGTTGGTGGTAAACTATACGGTCATTTTGATAAAGCCGGCAAGCTAACTAATAAATATGTACCTGTTGTTGGCAAGCCTGGCAAAAAAGTAAGTGTACCAAAATCATCAAAAACTAAGCAAGTGTCATATGTTAATCCTAGAATAAGTATGACTAAAGCACAAAGAGATAAAGCAGGATATTAATTATGGCAAGTAAAAACGCACCATCAAGAAAAAAATCTTTAGGTTACTATAAAAAAGTAAATAAAAAAGGTGGCACTGGTAAAAAAGCTGGTGGGGGAATGACTGCTAAAGGTGTTGCTAAATATAAAAGAGATAATCCAGGCAGTAAATTAAAAACTGCAGTTACAACACCGCCTTCTAAACTAAAACCAGGTAGTAAAGCGGCTAAAAGAAGAAAATCATTTTGCGCTAGATCTAAAGGATGGAAATCTGAAAGAGGTAGAGCAGCAAGAAGAAAATGGAATTGTTAATATTATGAAATCAAGAGGACTTGGCGATGATATCGCAAAATTTACAAAAGTAACTGGAATAAAACTCGTAGTAGACTCCGTATCAAAAGGTTTAAATATACCTTGCGGATGTGAAGGAAGACAAAAAGCTATGAATGCTTTATTTCCATATAAATATAAAAAATAATGGCTAATTATAAATCAGGCATGAAAATGCAAATGGGTAGTAAACAAAAAAATACACCCACAAATTTTAGTGAAAAAGATGCAATGTTAATGCATGAACCGGGCCATGTAGGTACAGATCCAGGAAGTAGCTTAGGAAATGATGTAGGAACTCAGTATGATGAATTATATGATAAGTATTCTTCAAAAGCAGGTAATGCGCCAATAAATCAAAAGATTATTATGAATTCTGGAGAAAGTGGTGGTGGATATCAAGCTCTTGGTGGTGTTGTTAAAAGCCTTATTAAACCTAAAAAAGGTGAAGAAGGATATGCAAGACAACAAGAAAGAAAAGAATCAAGAAAACTTGGAAGAATAGAAAGAGGTTTTGGAAAAGAAAGTCAAGAATATAAAGATCAACAGCAAGTAGTTGAAAGTAAATCAAAAGTAAAAGGCACTCAAACAAAAGTTGGAGAAAAACTAAGAAATATTTTTAAGAAAAAAGAGGATAAATAAGAAAAAAATTTTTAAATAAATAATAAAAAAATGGCAAAATTTGACCCAAAAAAAGCCGATCTAAATAAAGACGGTAAATTATCAGACTACGAAAGTAACGTAGGACAAAAAAGAGCGGCTGCAATGAAAATGGACCACTCACCTAAAAAAATGGACCACGCAATGAAAATGAATAAATCCCCAATGTACAACTACAAAAACGGTTATGCAATGAAAATGGGTAGTAAAGAAATAAATTCACCATCTGCATTTAATATGAAAGATATGGCGAATATTCAAGCTTCTCCAATGATGAATCACATTTCTGGGCATGATCCTAAAGATAAAAATTCAAAAAGTACAATTTTTTCAGTTGACCCAAATAAAGGAGCTAAATTACAAACAGAAGTAACTACTACTACAAACCCTATTCAATCAAGTAAATCTGTACAGAAAAAAAGTACTAATAATTTATCTAATTATCAAAAAGGTTTAAAAAATTTAGGCCCAAATTTTAAACCTACCCAAGCACAAACTGATGCTGCAAATAAAAAAGTTGCAGAATTAAGAAAAAAAGATTCTGATGCTGGAAAATTTAATTCTTCAATAAAACAAGCATCAAATCCAGGATCTAGCTCAACAACAAAAAAATCTACAAAAATAAATCCTGTTACATCTAAACAAATTAATAAAGAATCTAAACAAAAAGTTAGTAAAGCAATAGGTGATGAAAATTTTAGAAGATATGAGGTAGAAATGCAGGCTAAAAGAGATTCAACTTCACGTGCTGAAAAATTCATCAATTCAAAACTAACGAGTTTGGGAAGAGACCCTAAAACGGATAAAAAAATCTATACACATGCGGGAATAGGCGGTAATCGGGCTGCTAATAAAACTAGATTCAAAGGTGGTGTTAAGTTTGTAAAAGGTACTTATAATAAATCAACTAAAGACTACCAATATTCAAGAAAAGGCGGGTATTTAATAAAATAATAAATGAGTAAATTATTAGCAAAACTTTTTGGTAATGCTGGTGGTGGAATTATTTCTAAGCTAGCGGGCGTTGCCGATAAGTTTATACAAACAAAAGAAGAAAAAGCGTCGTTTGAAAAAGAAATGACTCAAATATTTATACAAGCTGAAGCAGAAATGCAAAAGAATGTTACAGATAGGTGGAAAGCGGATTTAGAGCATGGCAATTGGCTCACACGCTCCGTTAGGCCACTTGTTTTAGTATTTTTAATAGTAACTACAGTTATAATGGTTTTTGTTGACTCTGGATCAATTAATTTTAATGTTGAACAAAAATGGACAGATCTTTTGCAACTTGTTTTAATTACAGTAATTGGTGCCTATTTTGGCGGAAGGAGTGTTGAAAAATTAAGAAAAAAATAAATTACAATGCCTAGAATAAAAGATATAATAACTGATATTTCTTTATCGGCTAATGATAAATTATTAGGTACTGATGTTTCAGGAGTAACAAGAAACTATACTTTATCAGATATAGCTAGTTTTGGTAATTTGGGCGCAACAGGTTTTCAATCTGTAACGCATTCAAGTAATTCTCATGCTATAGATTTAAGTACAACTGCTAATAATTATACTGTAACCGCACAAAATGCTACAAATTCAATAACATTTGAAAATCTTAGTGAAAATGTTGTTGGAAAAACAGGTACAATAGTAATAACTAATCCTTCAAGCGTTGGCTCTTTAGCTTGGTCAGCTTTTGCCACCAGCGTTTATACTCCAGGGGGAGGAGCAATAAGTTTTGATACTACTGCAGATAAAATAGCTGTTTTAAATTATTTTGTAGCAACTGTAAATATAGTATTAGTAAATTATGTAGGTAATTTCGGCGCTTATCCTCAACCTTAAATTTTAGTTAAATGAGATGGCTTTGGAACAGAATAGATTTTTGGAATACCGCTACATCAAGAACAACTAGCAGAGGCACATCAAAGTCTACGAGTACATCCAAAAGTACGGTTACGACTTTTAATACAACCACAGCAACTGTAACTACATTTAATACTAGTACTTCTACTAATACAGTATTTAACACGTCAACATCAACTACAACTACATTTAATACATCACAAAGTACAAATACTGCTTTTAATACTAGCACTAATACAGTAACTACATTTAATACTAGCACTAACACAACAACCGTTTTTAACACTAGCACAAGTACTGTAACTACATTTTCTACCTCAAAAGCTACCACTACTACATTTAA
>Ga0098037_1001141_pt1 | contig 12360 bp, 4 predicted proteins | sample 5_EtaG_FD_75050 | JGI IMG/M metagenome (GOLD analysis project Ga0098037, IMG submission 75050) | Marine viral communities from the Subarctic Pacific Ocean - 5_ETSP_OMZ_AT15132 metaG | ecosystem: Environmental > Aquatic > Marine > Oceanic | place: Pacific Ocean | collected 2015-01-08 | reverse complement strand
TTATAGCTTGTAATTCTATTAATTTTTCACCAACTTTAAATTGTTTATTTCGCCTAGATTGATACCACAATGAATCCATAATTTCACTTAACGTATTAAAATCTTTATACGTTAAATCCTTTAAATTTCTACCCGGTAACAATTTTGCTTCAGTTATTATTGGATCTAATTGATTGTATAAATCAGGGGCATATGTTTTTAATTTATCTACAAACGATGTGCCTGCTTCTAACTCTGGGCCTAACCCAAACCTAGATAATATTTCTTGACCTGCGTTTACAAATTCAATTGTTCTAGATTTTTTTTCACCAACTTTTTTATCAGTATCTTTAAAAAACTTTTTAAAATCTTTTTCTGCTTTTATAAATTGTTTTTGTATTTCTACAGCTTCACGAGCAAGTTGATTGTGTAACAACTCTGCTTTTTTTGCTTGTATAATTTTTAAATTATCACCTTCTCGCATAGCTTTTTCTGCATCTTTAACGGCCCTTTTACTAGCACGAGCGTGTTCTGTTGCACTAATCTCACTAATTTTTTTATTAGCTAATATATCTTTTGCGACTTGTCTAGCAGCAGCAACTTGAAAACGTACTGGTTGCATAGTCTTAGTAAGAAATTTAAATTCAATAGCTAAAAATCTAGCTCTTGCTTCGTTATGTAATGCTTCTTGTATTTGTAATTCACGTTGTTCTGGGTCTGTTAAATTACTAAACTCGTCTAACATACGTTGTTCTGTACGTTCTTTTATAACAGTTTTTATAGGTTCTAAATCTACTAAGCCATTGACCATATCTATTGCTGTATCAAAACCAAACATTTCTGCAACCATTTGTACTGGTATACCGTTCTTGCCAACCATTCCATTTTTACCTGTACCTAATTTTTTTATTTCAGTAGTCATTTCATAAAATGGCATAAGGTTTTTTAAACTATCAATATCTATTTTGCTAGTTTCTGCTGTTTTAAATTGGTTATTTTTTTTATTATTCCATTTGCCAGTTTTTAAAAATTTTTGTAATTTATATAATGGTTCATTTTCTGCTTTAACAGTTTCTTCAGCCATTACTTTTTTACGAGTTTCTCTAGTCTCTCTATTTTGTAATCTTTTTATTAATTCACCTTTTGTACTAAGCCATTTAAGTTGACTCAAGCTTGCTTTAGTTAATGAATCTATAGCAGCATCTTGAGTTTCTTGTATAGCCTTTGTGTATTCGTTCCATGTAGCATCATCCATACCACTTTGTTCTTGCGTTTCAAACATTGGTTTCATTGCATATATCTGTTGCGATTGTTTTATTTGATCTTCACTAGCTATCATGCGATCCATTACAGCCCTTACTTCATCAGTTAAAACTGGTAAATCTACACCATTTTCTTCTTTATATGTTTTACTTAAATCATTAACAATAGATTTATAAAGCTTGCGTACATAATCTCCAAATTTAATAAATATTTCTTGTAATTTTACACTAGGTGCTGCTTTCTTTTCTGTTAAATAAATTTCGTAATTATATGCAAACGCTTCATGGTATTTTCTTTTTTCTTGTAATGATAATTTGCTCCATGTATCAACATCTTTTACACCCCAAAAATCTAATAACGCATTAAAATCATTTTGTATTTCTGGTGTTGCTTGCCCTGTTAACACTAAATCTTCCATAACAGTTAACATAAAATGTGCTGTCTCATGGAAAAACGTAGATATATCAGCTTCTTTATTTAAGAATGCAGTTAATGTTTTAGGATCAAAACCACCTCTTGCATCATCAAAACCACTAGGTACTTGTTGTTGCGAAAATATTTTGCTTTGTTCTGCAAGACTTATTACATTTACTTGAATAGATCCTCTAGGTTTTCCAACATTGAGTCTGAAATCTCTCCGTCCATTTGGGAATTCATCATCGAGACTAAGTCGAGAAGGTTCGATTCTGATTCCAACTGCGGTATCACCGTAGCCAGTATCTGTGATAGCTCTGGTGGTAACGTAGACATCAGGTTCTCCAGCACTTCTGAGTTCACCGGACTTTCTGATGTTGTCTGCTGATTGTTTGTCGGTGTGGTGGTAGACGGTGACAGTTCCGTCTGCGTTGAGAGGGAGTCCAGTTCCTTCATCAATGTTTGCCCCTCCAGACTCAGTTTCGATTCGTCCTTGTCGGAAAATTTCATTATCCTGTTGTAATCCATCTGGCTTTCTTTCTCCTGATTGATCGACTCTTGCTCTGTCAACGCTCTGGTTTTGAATTTCAAGGTCTACCTCCTGTATTGTGGTTTGTATGTCAGTTTCCGAAACACCAAATTTTCTAGCTAAATTTGCAGCAGCATTAGCATAGTCTGGTGCTTCGTTATCTACATAACCTTTAGTGTCTTCTGCTTGTTCTAGTTTAGCAGAATCATACAATCTTTTCTCTGGATACCATAACAAGGCTTGCAAGTCAGCCATTGTTAGATCTGGTTGTTTTTGTTGTAATACATCTAATACTTGGTTAAACACTTTTCTTATAAATCTTCTTTCTGGCGCACCGCTTGGTGATTCTTTTTGACCGTCCAAAAACTTTGTATAACTAATACCATTTTTTCTTATCTCATCTCCTATACCAATTCTTACAGAACCTTTTCTTGGTTTGCCTAATATATCAAATATTTTTTGTTCTGCATCTGGTTCATCTTTTATATTAGCTATTTCTATTATTGTTTCTCTAATATCTGTGTCAGTACTTGCGTTATCTATAGCAACAGCAACCTCATCTAAATTTGTCATTCTTATTTTGACACCAATAAGATCTTGTAATTTCTTTCTTTGTTTTGGACTTAATGCTTTTAACAATGGTTTTAACTGGTCACGTTTCATATTTGCTTGCTTACGTTGATCTAAAACTAATGTTCCTGTTAAACGACCCCATGAACGTATTAACCACCTATCCATAGTCAATTGTTCAAAAAATCCATATAAGTTTGCAAAAAATCCATTACCAATTTTTGGCCCCATTACCGCAGCACCATAAACAATTTCAGATTTGTTTTCACCAGAAACTGTATCGTTGGTATAGTCCATAACTTCTTGAACTGTATGTTGAGTTTTCATAAACTCTTCTAAACTTGTAAATTCTTTTTCTCTTATTAACCTATTAAACAATTTAAAGTTTGCATTAATAGCACCTGCTGCTTTACCTATACCTATATCTGTTGGAAACTTACCAGTTTCTTTGTAATGTCTATATGCAATTTCAGCAAGTTCAAAGTTTTTATCTACTTTGATCATGTTAGAAGTATTTGCTAAAGCCCAAGTAAATGCAAAATTAGCAACTGGATCTGTAGCTAACTCCGGGTGTATAAAAGATAATATTCTTTTTGCTTTAGTAACTTTTTCGTTATACCAACCAACGGCATTGCTATTTTCTATTAATGCATAATTAGCGTCATCTATAACTGTTTGCACTAAATATTTTTCTGTTTCTATTGACGCATCATTAATATTAATACCTGCTTCTTTTGCTGCTTGTTTTACTCTTTCTTGTAATTCTATTTTAAATTGTCTATTAGTAGGAAAAGGTTTACTTTTGGCAAAGTCAAAACTATTTTCTAATTTATTAGTTTGTCTTACAGTATCTGGTACAGGTTTACCTTGCTCTTGTGGTTTTGCTCTTTGTGAAAATATTTCACCTTCACTTTCTAACTCTTCAATTTTATTAAGTAATTCTAAATTTGTTATTTCCCATTGCCTACGATCTGCATAAGCTTGTGTCATTTTTTTCTTACTTCTATTAAAACCTTCGGAAAAACCTAAATCAACTTCTGACCCTTCAACAAATTTTTCACTTTCTGGTACTACTGGCGGTATGGTTTTATTATGTTGTTCTAGCTCTTTTTTTACTTTGGCTAGTTCTTGCTTGACATCATTTACATTTTGTTGTGCAAGTACTTGTGTTTGTTCTGGCCCTACCACTTTAAATGGATATCTTTGTGCAAATTCATCAGGTAATATTCCTAACTTATCAGATTGAGTTATTACAAGATCTTGATAAAAAGTAGCTGCGTTAGTTGCATCTTTAGGTCTAAATTTACCTGTATCTAACAACATCTTTTCAAAATCTTTTTTTACTTTCCCGGCACTTTCTGTAAATTTATTAGTTTGATTTTCTTTCTTTTCTGTTATTTGTTTTGCTTCTTGATATAACTTTTCACGGTTAGTTTCAAAATAAGTACTTTCTGCTTTACTAAAATCATTTTTATCCCAACGTATATGTTGTTTTAAAAATCCGTCAAATTCTGTGTTTGCAAGTTTTGCTGCGTATTCACCTGTAGGTATAACAATATCTTGACCAACCAATGCACCTGATTTATTTAATTCTTTTAATTGTTTTGCTATATCAGGTGACACTTGTTCTATGTCTTGCATAGTAATGCCTTGCTGTTTCATCACTTCAACAACAGCTTGTGCATCTACATAAGCAAATGGTTTGCCTTTTTTATCACCTATATCTTGTGTTAAATTTTGATATTCTGTAGCACTTCTTTTTTTTAAAACACTTTCTGATGCATTTTTTGACAGTTCGTTTAAAAAAACTTCATTTTCTTTTGCCTTTCGTACTTTTTGTAAATCACCTATAAATACTGGCCCACTACCTGCCAAACCAACTAATGACATACCTTGCATACTTCTAACAAAAGTAGTAACTAATCTATCTGCTATTTCTTTGCGTCCGTCTTCGCTTGTAATCTTTAATTGCAAATCATCTCTATCGCTTAATGCCACTGCTAAATCACGGCCAAAAACATTAGTAGCTTCTTGTGCTACTTCAGTTAAAGATTCTGCTAACATATTATTTAAAAAATAATTTTTAGAAAAATTAAGTATTGAAGTTGCAACAGTAGGTTTCATTAATTGTTTGGTTAATTGTTTAGTAGTTTCTTTTATTAATGCTTTTCTTATTGGCTGTGTAACTGCACCTAAACCAACAAATTCCAAACCTGCATTTACTAACCCAACACCTGTAGCGATATTTTTTGCAGTTTGGTTATCCATACCTTCTTCTGCTAAATCAAGGTACATTGACCCACCTTCTATGGCATAACTATCAAATGCCATTGATCCTAAAAATCCAACAATAAAACCACCTTTAGCTGTAAATATAGAACCCGGCCCTGTCACAGCACCTGCTACACCAGCAGCAGTACCTGTATATAAACCTGTTTGTAATGCATCAGGTATTGTATTTGAATATTGTCCAACTATAGAAAAAGCTTCTTCAAAAATTCCAGTACCATCTTTTTCTATTTCTTCTAATCTTTTATTAATATCTGCTAATTCAAAGTCTAAATTTTCATCTGTATTGCCATATAACTTCATTGTACCTATTTTTCCTCTTCTTACATTTAATCTGCCTTTTTCCCAACCTTGAGATACATTTTCTGGAATACTTTTAAAGTCATCAAATAATTTTTCTAACCCTTGTAAATCATTTATGTTGTCATAAGCTATTGCTGCAAACGTAGGGTCAGTTAATTTTAAATGTAATACAGGACTTTGTTTTGCTAACTCTAAATTTTTTAAACGCTCTGATCTGTTTTTTTCTCGCATTAACTTTATTGCTTCATCACTATCTAAAGCAAAACTTTTATTAAGACCTATTTCTTCTGCAAGCCTTAATCCTTCTCCAACCATTTCAGGATCTTTTTGCATTACAGCTTGCAAATTAGCTTTTACTATATTTTTTCTACTTTCTTCATCTCGTCTTGTTAATTCAGAATATGGATTGTAGTCAGGAGCATAACCAGACCCAATATTTTGACTAGGAGCTAATTCTACTATATTCTTTTTTTCTTCGTCTTCTTTTGCGAATTGTTCGTAAATGTTAGTCATGTAATTAACCTCCCATTAATCCGTATGTTGAGCCTTTAATTTCACCAATACCTTGTGTAGTTTCAACTAAAGAATCAGTTTTTGGTTTACCAGCTTTTACCCAATACTCTGCAATTTTATATTGAGTTACTGGTATATTTGCTTTGTTTAATTCGTCTATAATTAGTAACTCTTGAGCGTCTGGTATATCTTTCATAAAGATACGATCACGGCCTACTTTGACAAATATTCTTTTCATTTGATTTGTATTTATTGCACTTATTGGTACTGGTTTATTACCGTAACCAAATTTAGAACCTAAACTTTTAGTAAATACTCTGTCTGTTAAAAGTTCTTGCAACAATGCTTCTTTTTGTTGGTAATTAGGTTTTGCTTTGTTTTCTTTTTCAAATTCTAATATTTTATTTTTTAAAGCATATTTTATATCTAAATAATCATTACCTAGTACTTGTTCATCATTTTTGTCTTTTAATAAATTTACATTAGTTTCAATTTGATATTGCTGTAAATTTTTGTCAAACATTGTGGTGTCTATAGTATAACTACCACTACCACTACCACTACCACTACCGCTTTTAGCATTTTTTAAATCTGTTGCTAATTCAAAATATTTTTTTTCTGTCATTAAATGTCTTAATGATTCTAAACTTTGATAATTGTCTGCATTTTCGTCAGTTATATTAATTTTTCCTTTTTCAATATCAAGTAATGTATTTATATCATTTGTTTTACTAAAACCTTTTTTTAGTTTTTCTAAATCCTCAGTTTTTAATTGTTGCAATAATATTGGTTCTATATTTTTCCAACCACCGGGTTCTGCGTATGCTTTTTCTTCACTTGGTTGCAATACATTAATTTTATAATTTTCTTCTGCAAAATCGATTTTTTCTTTTGTATCAGATTTAATTTCTGCTTCCGCATATTCTAATAAACTTTTATTATCTGTAAAATTTCTAATAAATGATAAACCGTCTTGTTCAATTATTACGCCATATTCATCTCTACGAAACAATGGTTGTAAATCATTTTTGTAATTGTAATTTATTTGCGACAAGACATAATCTAAATCTTTGTTAATTAACTCAGATTCATTATTATCATCAAAAAAATTTGTTATTTCTTCTTTTCCTATAATCTGTATTTTTTCCATTATTTTTGTATTTATTTCTGTTGCGTATTTTGCGTCTGTTTTTATTTTTTCTTTATTTATAATTAAACCTTCATTTTTTAATAATTTATTTGCTTTAGAAAATATAGTGTTAGCTTTCGATACGTTCATTTTTGTAGCAAAAAAAGCAAAAGTAGTACGATGTTCTTGTGGTAAATTATAAAATTTAGAATCTTTAATTTCTGTTTCTAATTCTAAAAAATTTTGTTCTTGGGTTGCTCCCTCTATGTACAAAAAACCGTTACTATTTTTTTCATTATTTCCGCTAGGTAACATTGATAAAAATTCAATAGAATCTAATAAAGTTCCGCTGTTTGGATTACCAGTGTAATTCGTAATGTTTTGTGCAATATTTTGACCGTTTTCTTTATTTAAACCAGTTATAGCTGTTTTTATATACTTGTTTAATTGAGCATCAGCAATTGTACTGTTTGTTTCGTGAAATGCTAAATATCTTATAACGTCACGATTTTGATCTGTTTGCATTAATTTTGCAATTGACAAATCATGGACGGTATTAAGATATTTGTTTTTTAAATCTGTATACAATTCACTATCTTCTGTACTACCCTTACTATCACCTATAAAATTTATTCCTTTTTTTTCTGCAAGATTTCTTATTTTTACATCTAATGCTAGTAAATTTTTTATGTATTCACTATCACCCATTGTTTCAAAATCATCAACAGATGCTGCAATTTCTTTGACAGTGCTGTTTATGTCACTTTGTGTATTTAATTCTGAAAATTTTGCACCTTCTATTAAAGAATGTTTTGTTATTCTATTAGCTGAAGATAAAGCTTTAGCTGATGTTTTATTATTAAAAATTTTTAATTGATCGTTATTTTCTGTTTTTCTTCCTATTTCTTCTTGTAGCTCTGTAAGTCTTTTTGTAGTTTCTTCAAGTTTAAATATAGGTTTATTATCGTCACCTGTACCAACTTTTTCAACTGCTGCCCCAAGTTCTAACGCTAAATATTCATTTTCAATTTGTTGTGCTTTTTCTGCATATTCATTACTTAATTGATTTGATACAGAATCATTTCTTTCGTCTTGTAATTTAACTGCTATTTGTGCAAATTGTTTTTGTGCTTTACTTAAATTATTTATGCCTTGAACAGTGCCTGTATCTTGTACTGGTTGTATATTAGTAGGAGAAAATAATGGTGCTTGACCAACATCTAAATTTACCGAAGGTGTTTGCTGAATAGGTACTGTTGCCATAATTAATTACTATTTAATTTCGGGAAAAAAACCGTAACCTTTGTTTGCTGCAAAGTTAGCAGCACCTGTAAGTAAGGTAGATGTCATGTTTAACAATGGACTTACTGATGATGCGGTAGCAAACATATTACTTGCCGATACACCTAACATATCTCCTCTTATATCAGCTTGCACTCCTCTTGTTCTCATCTGATTTATTGCTCTTACCTTATTAGCATTCATTGTTAATTTATCTATTTCTTTCATAATTGCATCTGTTGCAAAAACATTTGCGGTACTGCCAACACCCATTTGTATACCTCTTGCTGCAAATGATGCTCTAGCAGAACCACTTTTTAAGCCAGCTTGCATTGTTTTTGTCATTATCTGTCTGTTATATGCTCTTGCTACTTGTTGCGCTTGCATCTCCAACATTCTGGCATTAATTTTTGCCATGTCTTGTTGATGTTCAAAATTTAACCCTGCACTTTCTGCTTGGTATTGTTGTCTATTTGCAGCAGCATAATTACCAATAAGACCGCCTACAGTACCGCCTATCGACATTATTCCACCAACAGTATCCCAACTATTCCAGTTTATTGCCATAAGTACAACACCTTCTTATTTTTATACTATACAAACAGTTTATCTGTTTACGGTCACACTATCCACCGACAGATACTTCTAATGTTATGCCTACAACTGTTAGTGGTAATGGATCAGTTTGTCTTATAAATATTTGACCATAATCTTGCCATGATGGTGTAAGCATAATTTTTATATCTTCTGTTTTTAAACTTGGTGGTGATCCATATGGTTCTGTTGTACGTTGTTTTGCTTCTGTTAATTTATCTGCACTAGGGCCAGCAAATATACCAGAACTTTCAAACACACGCAGCCAAGCATGATTTAAATTTTTAACTCGACCTTGACCAACTGCTTCTGTTTGTAATGCCAATGGCAAAGTTTGCAAATCACATACATAAGGTAAACCTATATGTGTAACGCTAGATGCAAGGTTTAAAACAATACCGCCATTAGAATCTACAACTCTAGTTGGATGTACAGCACCGTCAGCTAATATGCTTACTGTTTTGCCTATAAGATGATTTAATCCTAGTAATGTTTTTTCTGCTATTTCATATGACGTTATAGCTGTATTTTGTAAACTGCTTGGCAAATCTCTATCTAATTTTACAATAGCAAGATATTGATCTGTAATAGCTGTAATATCGCATCTATAAGTTTCAGTGCCATCTACAATTACTATTGCATCATTTAAATCAGTAGTATTATTTGGTTGAGCAGTAGTTTTAAATGTACTAGCAGAAATTTCTAAAGTAACAGAACTACCTTTTGTATAATTACCGCTGCTAGTTATAGTGACAGTTCGTCCTGTGTTTGTATTTGTGCCGTTATATGTCAAGCCAGAATCTACAAAAAAACTATCACGTTGGGTTGCATAATTTCTTGTACCCATACGTTCTATATATCTTTTTGTAGCACCTCCAATAGTTCTTTTTACAACACAATATGCTGCATCTACACTGCCTTCAGCTACTGTCGTAACGCTTTCAAATGTACCGTCTGTATCATGTTGATGCCATGCCCCAACTTGTTGTTCTGGTACATATGTCAAACCTAATAACTTTCCACTACTACTAATCATCCATACAATTGGGATTGGTGCTTTTGCTAACGTCATATCTGTAATATCTAAACCGTCAAACAAATGTGATGCTCTTATAGATAAATCACCAGTAATAAAACCATTAGATTGCCAGTTATAGCCTAGTTCTCTAGCATGACCACCACGACTTGCGATATATACCATGCTGTTATTAACTACTACTGGTTGCGAATCATTAGCACCAATATATGATTGTGGTTTTACCGCTATAGATGTAGGTGTTATTGCATCACTGTTAACAGAAGTAACTCTCCATTCTGCTGCTTCTGTCATAAATAATAACTGAGTTAACGGTACAATATGTTTTATTCTGTTTGCTTCACGAGCAGCAACTTTAAATTTTATACGGTCATCATCTCTAATTGGTAATTTAAATGACATATCACTTTCTGTACCAGATCTAGTCATAAATATAGTTTGTGGTTCATTATTAGTACCAGCAAAAACTCTGCGTTGTTCAAAATAAGAAACAGCAGAAGGAAAATTGTTAGAACCAGAAAATGTAGTTTCGTATCTTGGTGGTGTTATTGAAAAATCTTGTGCAATATTATTGTCAACTATTGAATGTGTTGAAGCAAGAGAATTTTCTACTTCTCCAATAAAACCAAATAAACCACCTTGTTCTTTATAAACTGTGTATCTCAAACAGCCATTAACTGTGTTCCATGTAAAAGTGTTTTTAGCTCCAGTAACAAAAATATTATTATTAACTGATGCAGTATTTGATGCTTCACTTTCTCGTATTCCATCTTGTTCAATTGCTGTAACAACATATGTATGTGTTTCGTAAGTGTCAGTATTAACGCTTGCTGAACTAGGTATATATGCAACTACAGAATTTATAATTGGTGCTGCTATTGCTGCCGTAAAATCTATATTAATAAATTGCCAATTAGTTGCACCATATCTTCTTAGCTCCGCTGGCTCATGATTTGGATGCACTAACGTCATTACGTCAGAAGATTGTACAAATTTTATAGCAAATAATTCTGCTTCTAAATATGGTGAAGGTATTTCATATGTCATGTCAGAAGGCAAAGCATACCAATTTGTAGAGTTTGGTGGTGTGCTGTTGGAATGTGCTGTTTTTGCGTAATAGTTTACGTTATTATGTTTTGCTATATCACCTCTCAAATAATTAGTACTACTGCTCCATGCTGACCCATCTGTATATTGTAAAGTTGCACCTAACGTATGAAATCTAAAATATTCATTACCCATTTCTATAACCATTGTCTGCGATACGTTAAATCTAAAAGGTATTAATCTAGTTTGTTTTGTAGAATCTTTTACTTCTTTTACAAAAAATAATCCCGGTCTATTTTCTGCTGGCCCTTGTGGTTGTGCAATAAAATTACGCATGGTAGCTGCACCTTGTTGATATTTACTGTCATCAATACGACCTGCCATTTCTGGTGATATTTCACCACTTGAAAATGATTTAAGAAAAGTTCTTGTATTTGGCATAGATTACCTCCCAGATGTCCAAGGTACAATGTGTTCTACCGTTATATCTCTATGTGAATTGTCTTGTTGTTTTGCACTTGCCAAATAATTACGCATCATCTCGGTACATTTTTTTGCTTGTGCCATACCTTGATCACCTTTGATCATTGGCCCTGCCAACATAGATGCTAAATGCCAAGACAAAGTAACAATAAATAATGGCGAAAATTGTGTTGAATCAGTTACTAATGATTGATATCGCAACATTGCATTTTCTTGATTGCTATAAATATAAATTCCTTCCACTGCAAATTGTTGTGGTGTATATTGCCCTGCTGCTATTGTCGGAGAATAATTAGAAGTAATTCCACCGGGTGTATCGCCAGATGACATTCTTGTAGCGTAATCGTTTTGTGAAGTTGGAGATATTATTGCGACAGGTGTCATCATGTCAGCAGGTGCTACATATGCATATTCCCATTGCGTAAGAGTATTAGTTGTAGTTGCCAGACTTGCACGTTTTGCAGCAAAATTCCAAGTGTGTGATTCTAGCAAAGTGTTTCTTGCTATAGGATAAAATCTTGCAGCGTGTTCCGCTTGTGCAGATCCTTCTGGTGGTTTTATCGAAGCAATAGTTGCATCATCACCTAAATATGCCAAGGCAAGGTTGCAAATATCTATTTCAGTTGCCATTACATCTCCTAAAAAAATAGGAGGTTAGTAGTTTTGCCACTAGCCCCCTTGTAAATAAATAAGAAGACTTGACCTATTTATTAGCCGCTTCAAGTTTTGAAATTAAAGTATCTTTTGTTTGTCTTCTATCAAGTTCAATACCGATAGTGCGACCATACACTTCAAGTTCTGCTTTAGTCATCAATGATAAATTAGTTGTCTTTACTTCAACCTTTACAGGTGTTTGAGGTTCAGGCCCACTAATTAATTCAAGATGTTTGCAATACTCTCCGTTGTATTCAAACTCTTCATCAGCTTCTC
>Ga0098037_1001138_pt1 | contig 12388 bp, 11 predicted proteins | sample 5_EtaG_FD_75050 | JGI IMG/M metagenome (GOLD analysis project Ga0098037, IMG submission 75050) | Marine viral communities from the Subarctic Pacific Ocean - 5_ETSP_OMZ_AT15132 metaG | ecosystem: Environmental > Aquatic > Marine > Oceanic | place: Pacific Ocean | collected 2015-01-08 | reverse complement strand
TATAACTCTGCTGAAGATATAACTTATTACTATTCAGCAAGCGACCCAAACGACAAGTTAATGGAAGCAGGAGAAGAATTTTCTGCATTAATTACAAGAATTACAGCAAATGCAAGTAGATACTTAGATGCTAAATTAGACCCAAATCTACCAAGAGAACAATTAAAAGACAAAGAAGGTAACTACGATTATATAATAATTAGAACAACTGCTTTAATAGCTGCTACATTCCTTATAAGAAGCCATGACCCAACATCAGAAGTTGCAACAGCATTAATGGAAGATGCGATGGGAAATGTAGATTCTTTAAACAAAGGAGGAGCAGCATTATCATGGCAGACAACAGGCGACTCATCAAAAGGGATTATAAGAGATGTAGGAACTATATCAGGAGCATTAAGACCTGTAGATTTAAGAAGCAGGGCATCAGGTGTTGATTATGACCTTATTAAAGTAAGTATAAGTGCATCTACTGCAGGTGTTATTGGAACTGCAAAATATAATGTATATGTAAAAGATAACACAGGATTAAAAAAGAATCAAGTTGTTACTGAAAGAGTTATAACAGGAGATTATCAAACTTTAGCCTATGGTCTTGAAATAAGATTTGGAGGTGCAGCAGATGATTCTGCAGCAGTTGAAGATGATGAATGGGAAATAGAGGTAGCAGGGTGGCAAGAAGAAGTAGACAATTCTGCTATAAATTCCGTCAAGATGACAAGAAGATAACCAATTTGGAAAAATTAAAAAATGGCAGTAACTTTTACCAATAATTTTAAGAATATTTTAGACAAGTTAGAGTCAATTATTGAAGCTGAGTTTAAAGGAGCTTTACCTGTTTATAAGGGAAATTCTATACCTGCAGGAGTAAATCAAGCTATACAACTTATTCCTACAGCTACTACCCTTACAGAATATAGCATAAGCTCTGAAACAAGAGAATTTGCAGTAGAGGTAAGGTTTGTATTTAATGAGGCTAATGTTAATGAAACTGCACTAGACCATATATTAAGGCAAGTTTCAAGAATAGAAGCACTTATACACGACAATATGAAAATGACTTATACTAATGAAAACTCAGTTACAGAACACGTTTTTAACTGCAGGTTTGATTCTACAACATTAAATGCAGACGAAAATTCAGGAATTTATGTAGTTGTATGGGATTATAAATGTCAGCATCAAGGAAATTTCGGATAGGAGTAATATGAAAATAAAATTAAAAGACTTAGAAAAACCTATAACAAAATTATGGTGTTTTAAGATGGAGGGATATGATTCCTCTGTAATTGATAAAATAAATTCAGGAAAGCAAGTTCAGGTTGATAAAGTTCCAAAACCTGCTTGGGATTTTGTCGAAGAAGTTAAAAATAAAGTTAAAAAGAAAAAGGAGAATAAATAATGGCTATTTCAACAGCAGCATATTCACCAAAAGAATTTCAGGTTTTAATTGCTGAACAAGATGCCTTCGGTACTATAGAGGCAGGAGGTGGAAATGCTTACCATGCTTTAGATGTTGATTCTGTGGGAACACCGTCTTTAAACCCAACACAAGTTTTAGATGTGAGAAATGGTAGCAGGGTATTACAAAAAGAAGATTTTTTTCAAGATGTAAAAGCATCTATAAAAGAAATCTCAGTATCAGGAACTGCAACAACTGCAGCACTTGATATGCTTTTAGAAAATATAACAGGTGAAGCAGAAGGTTCTGCAAGTGGAGTATATTCATTTGCTTCTAACGCTGCAACACAATCAGTAGGAGCAGGAGATTCAAGTCAAGCAGGAACGCTTCTATCTGTAGTAATCAAATCAGGATTTGCAACAAATGCAGACTTATCATTTAAAGATTGTGTGGTTACTTCTTTAACGCTCAACGGTGATGCAGGGACAGAGGGAGGCAGAATTAAATTTTCTGCTACTATGCAAACGGGAAGTATTGTTGAAGATTTAACAGATGCAGCTACAACAGTTGATACTGCTTTTGCAGCTTCTGAGCAATACTTAATGAGTAATTGGGCTGATGCAACCTATAGAAAGATATATGGTGTCGATGACCTTGTAATGAGTGCATTTACATTAACATTAGAAAATCCTGCTACATTTAGTGGTCTTACTTCAAGTGGGTATGAGGTTGTTTCAAGAGCAGGAGAATTTTCAGCTGCTTTAGATGCTACAGTTAAATATGATGCAGAAACTGAAGATTTCTTTCAAAAATTTAATAATCAAACTCAACACGCTTCAACAGCAGCACAAGAAAGCAAATTAAATCATCAAGATGCTTTAGCTAATGGTTCTTTTGGTATAAGTATGCCAAAAACATTTTTAACTAATGTTGCATTTAATGAAGGCGATGTTATGATGTTAGATATTTCTGTTAAAGCAGTTGGAGATGGCTCTAATGCTTTAGTAGAAGTTGCTTGTTAATAAATAGATAACAAAGAAGGGGCAAATAGTATGAAGGTTAAGTTAGAATCAGGTCAAGAAATTGAACTTAAGGAACTTACAATAGATGAGAGAGATGAGCTTTTAGATTCCGTATCTTATGAAGGAGAAGGCGATTCTTTAAAAATGAAAATGATGCACTCTACTATGACTAAGTTTATAAGGATTGGTGTCAAAGGCAAAGTTGAAGATAGCTTTTTAAAAAAACTTACTTTTTCAGAAAAATCTGAAATCTTTACTAAAATACAAAGTGAGTGTATGAACTTGGGGGAAGAAGAAGCCTCCAAGTAGCATTTAATGTTTTAAATGAGGGCTGTGGAGGCTGTCAATACGAAACTTACCCTTATAAGGCTCAATTACCTGTAAGAGTAAATGGTAAATATCCCACTTGGGAATTTAAATCAGATGAAGATGTTTTGAAGGTCGTAGACCTAATTATAGAAGAAACAATAGAATTTAATTTAAATAACAATAAAGATTTCGACATATCTAACTCTGTCTATAATCAATTACCTTTTTTTGGATGTAGAAACATACTTTATGACCGAGAACTGCAGAAAGATATACAAAGGTATATATACTGCGAAAAGTTTAATATATCGCCATATAAAGGCGATTACGGAAAACAGCCATGCTTGTGGGTAGAAAAATCATTTTTGATTAGAAAGTACATGGCTAAATTAGAATCTAAACAATTAGATAAGGTAAAAAAAGATGGCACAAGAAAGAATTGAAATATTTTTTAAGCCTACAGGCGACAAAGCACTAATAAAAGCTATAAAAGAATTAGATTCTGCTACTAAAAATCTTCAAGGCAGAACCTCAATATACGATAAAGAATTAAAAAAACTTAGAAAAAGCCAAAACAAAGCAAACAAAGCTACTCTACTTGGTGTTAGAAATTTTAGAAATTTAGGCAAACAAACAGGAATAGCTACGGTAAAACTTTCTGTTTTAAGGTCTAAACTTCTTATAGTTTCATTTGCCATGGCTTTAGTTACAAAAGCTATGGGTAAACTTTTTGATGCAATGATTATTCAAGAAAATGCTCAAAAAAAATTAGATACAGCTTTAGGTTCAAGTAGCCAATCCCTCAGAAATTACGCTGCAGCATTACAACAAGTAACTACATTTGGCGATGAAGAAATTATAAATGCAAAAGCCTTAATTGCTGCATATACTGATGATGAAACACAAATAAAAAGAGCTACAGTTGCTACCCTTGATTTAGCAGCAGCTAAAGGAATAGATTTAAATACTGCTGCAGATTTAGTTGGAAAATCATTTGGCTCATCTACTAACGCTCTATCACGATATGGTATAGAAGTAGAAGGTGCTGTTGGAAGCACAAAAAGGCTTAATATGCTAACTCAAAATATATCAGCATTATATGGTGGGCAGGCTACTGCTGCTGCTGAAACATTTGGGGGTCAATTACAACAAATGAAAAATGCTATAGGAGATGTTAATGAAGCTATAGGATTTGCTTTTGCCCCACAAATTCAATCTATTATAAAATTTTTAACAGAAGGGTCTGAAAGAGCTAGAGAATTTTTTATGAGCATGGGAGAAACAGAATTACAAACATCTGCAAGACAATTAGAGGAGATGGGGGCTAATACTGATAGACTAAGGCTTTCAATGGCACAAATGGATTTATCTGCTATGACAACAGAGTTTGGAGAAGTTCAAAATAGGCAAGAAGCAATGCAGGAGTTGCAAAACGAGCTTACTTCTTCAGTTGATAAAGAAGTAAAGGCAAGGCAAAGGCTAGCTGACAAGCAATTAGAACTTACAAAAAATGGCGAAACTATAGGTGAAATAAATGCGAAAGCCTTTAGAGATAATGATAAGGTTGCTCTAGCAAAATTAGAACAACTTGATTCTCTTAAAAACGAAGTAACTTTAGCAGAACTTGCTGTTGATGGTGTAGCGAAAAAAATAAAAAAAGAAGAAGAATATAATCAAAAATTGCAAGAGGTATATGATTTGCAACTTAAAGTAGGAATAATGCTTCCTGAAACAGAGGTTAAAGCAAGAGCAAAAGCTCATACTAGAATATTAAGGTTTTTTGAAGACATGAATGTTAAAACAGGCGAATATGCTGATGAGGTTTCAGGAACAGTTATGGATAGTGTGGTAAATGTTTTTGATATGACAGATGAAATGGCAAAAAAGGCAATGGAGCTTTTTGGTCAAGTTGGAGAAATGGCTACACAATCTGCCAATGAAAAAGTGGCTGCTATAGATATGGCAACAAATAAAGAAATAGAAAATGCAAAGAAAAGTAGAAAATTTCAAAAGATGTCTTCTAGGAAACAAGAAAAATTTGAACAAAAATTAAGAGATAAAGCTGAAAAAGATAAAGAAAGAGCTAAGAAAAAAGCAAATCAAATAAAAGCTGCAGAATTTAGAATAAATCAAGCACTAAGATTAAAAGAAGCTATAATGAATACTGCAAAAGAAGTTGCAAGTCATGTGGGAAATCCATTTATGATGGCATTTACTTACGCTATGGGTGCTGCTCAAATAGCTTTAATAGCTTCGCAAAAGCCACCTAAAATGGCTCAAGGTGGTCTTGTTGGAGGAAGAAGACATTCTCAAGGGGGAACACTTATAGAGGCAGAGCAAGGCGAATTTGTTATGAGTAGAGATGCTGTAGACGCTATAGGTGCTGAAAATTTAAATAGGATGAATAGAGGTGGTGGAACAGGTGCAAATATTACTTTTTCAGGCAATGTTATGTCAGATGATTTTATAGAAAATGAAGCTATTCCAAAAATTAAAGAAGCTGTCAGGAGAGGTTCTGACATTGGAGTTAGTTAATGATAGATTTAAACAACTATCCTAAATTTCAAAAAGATATACAAAGTAATCAAACATCTTTAACTCCTCTTATAGTTGTAGACCCTGATTCAGAAAACCCAATTTATATATCTACAGTTAAAGGACTTTTTAGTGGTGATATTTTTTGGGAAGACATGGGGTTAAAAATTGGTACTATTAAAGAATCTATAAATCTTGAATCAAGTAAATTTAAAACTAGCAACATATCTTTAGATTTAAATAATTTTAAAATAAATGGTCAAAGGTTTACTGATGCTGTATTAGAAAGAGGCTTATTAAATAAAACTATAGATGTTTATTATAAAACACAATCCTGCACAGATTTACAAGACTGTATGCTTTTATACAGGGGAAATATAAAAAGATTTGACCATGATAATAAAGCTGTTAAGATACAACTAGAGGATAAAACAGAAGATAAAATAAATCAACAAATACCAAAAGCTAATACAGGATATAAGGCTAATGTTTATAGCAAAAAATATCTTAATAAGCCTATCCCTATGTTATATGGCTTGGTAGACAAAGCTCCTGCAATGCCATTTTTATCAGAAGCAAATGCTTACAATTTATCTAAAATATTTATAACTTGTGATGATACGTTAGCAACTGCAGATACTGAGCCAAGAATTACATTAGGTAATACTTTTACTGATGCTGCAAGTGAATCTTTTTTACCTCAAGACAGTATAAACCCATTATACATATACAAGGATGATTATTTTCAGGTATTAGAAAATTATGATTTAGACGTTATAACAGGCAGTATAAGTGATTGGACTTGGGCAAATTATGACCAATACACTATTAAAAATGGATATTTAGAAGTTCTTAAAAAATATCAAGGCATAACTGCTCTGAATCCTCCTGCTGACAATGAATTACAATGTGTTAAATTGAGGTTTCCCAATGACTTTATTACATTACCAAACCCTAGTAATGAAGATGATGAATGGTATGATAGTGGTAATTTTGGGGTTACTTACGAACAACCTGCTATAAAATCTAGGGAGCTAGCATTTGATAATCCATTTTTTAGCGAATCTAAATCATCATATTATACTATTGCAAGTAGCGATTATAAAGAAACTTTTTCTCAAATACCTGATGCAACTATAAATGTAGGAGATACTGAAAGTTATATAGTTCAAGATTTTCAACCCGACAGGATTGGCAAAGGTATTATTAATCAACTTTTAGAAGGAGTAGATTCAGAAAGTAGAAGCCAATATGAAGTATTATCTTATTTAATGAGATATGCTCATATTAATAACAGCGAAGACGACCCAAGAATACAATTTGTAAGAATCCCTTCAGCTTATATGATTTATTCTAAATTATGGAATAAACTTAGAGATTTATATAAAACTACATTAATAGACATGGGGTTTCCTGAAGAATTTGTTAATACTCCTACAGCAGAAGGAGGTTTTTCATTTGGGAATTACCCTATTTACACATCTGATGTTGATATTAATTCCTCTGCATCTTTAAGTAAAAACCTTTGTTATTTATATCTTGTAGCACAAGGATTTACAGCATCAACTGCTATGAGTTGGCTTAATGATAATTGGAGAGATAATGGAGAAATGTGGGCTGAACCTACAGCTACAGACCCTGACTCGTTTTTTTATTTACACAACGATGGTTCTGCACAAGGAAAAACAGCAGGACAGTCAATGGATTACCCTAATTTTTTTATAAGATTTGAGATTAATGATGAAGCTATGAGTCAAACAAACCCCTTTCAACTTGAAGCAGGGCAAGTAACTTTTAACAGCTATTACGAGCAAGGAGGTAATTATTACCAATTACCTTCTTTTAGAGAAGTTTTAGGTACACAGTTCGCTACTATTAGTTTAAAAAATGGGAATATAGCAAACTATTATGATAGTGCTAATATAGGTCTTTATTATAATTTATTTGACTTAGATGATGGTGAAAATTATTTATATCCTAATCTTGATTCTAGTGCTGCTATTTATACTCCTTTAAATTTAACACACAAATCTAGGTCAGGAACTAATAACAGATGTTCGCATCAAAAATATGATTGTGCATGGAATGGCACATCTATACATTCTAATCAGCTTAGTCAAGTATTGAACACATTATATCCTAATAATAGTGTTTATTTTGGTAGATATAGTTCAGGGGATTGGACTAGTTGCACTTATAAGGTGCACCCTAAACATACACTAGCAAATAGTGAATTAGGAGATAACTCAGGATGGTTTATTTGGGTTAAAAAAGATATTACATCATCAGAACTTGGAACTGAACCTCCTAGCGAAGGTGAATGGAATATGCCATTTCCAAATTTAAGAATAGAAAAAAATACATTAATTCCAATGATAAATTTAACAAAACCTAGGTCTGACCAAGGCTCTTGGTATGCAAATTATAATCATGGTGATGCAAGTCTAGGTACACAACTTAGCCTTGATGCTTCAAAAATAACAATTAACAAACCATCAGAAACATCTTCTCGTAGATTTACAGCAGTATTTCCTTTTGAAGACCAAGGTATATCAGATGATATACATACAGATACTTTTTTTTCAGGCAAAATAAGATTAAAATTTGATACTAGTGATACAGGAACAACAGCAACAGATGAAAATTCATTAAAAGTAGTTTTGGGTGCTGTAGATGTAGACCCTGAAAATAATGATATTGATTGGGAAGTTTTTGACCAAGCCTTAGATGGAGCAGGTGCAATTTTAATAGACCAAACATTAAACGATTGCAGAACAAACAGCACAAGCATTTATGATACTTTTGATGAAAGTCCTGAAATAACAAATCAAATTCCTAATACCCATAATTTTTATACAGATTTACCACCTGTAAATGATGTGTTTCATGAAGTTAATAATTATAACTCTTTAGCAATGATATTTAGGTTAGAAGGAGATGCAAATATTCCTGAAAATATTGCTAGATTTAATTTAGATATTTATTCTGTAAGTCTTCTTCATTATATAGTTTTTGAAGCTGCATTTGATTCTCCCTTATATATAAATCAAGAGGGAAGAATTAATTTAACAGATGAAATAGGACAAGATAATAATTTTAAATATACAGGCGAAATTATAAGTAATGCAGATGATGAATCAAGGATAACAAAGCCTTGCGATATAATATATCATATAATAGAAAAAGAATTAGATTTAATAGATTTTGTTGATTTAGATGCAATAAATAAAACTAGGAATAATTTAATAGTAGATGAAATGGCGTTTAGTGTTTTTAAAAATATAAAAGCTAAAGAATTAATAGAAAAAATATGTCAAAGCAGTAATATGTTTGCATTGTTTAAAGGGACATCTTTGTTTTCTTTTGCATCTATAAATACCTCTTATCAATCATCTGATGCTATTATAATGGCTAAAGATGTTATAAAATATTCATTCACAAGAACTCCTATAGAAAAAGTAAATACTATTGTTAATGTTAAATATAAAAAAGATTATGCAGAAAATGAGTATATGGAAGAAACAGGATATGTCGATGCCTATGATATGTTTGGGAATAAAGATTTAGGATATGAAAGTGGATATAGTTATGACTATTTAGGTTTAGACAGAGAGGATAGAGTTTTAGAATTTGAATCTGATTTTATAAGAACAAGGGGAACTGCAGAAGCATTAAGAGATTTTATATTAATGAATACTTGTAATCAACATAATATTATTAAAATGACTTTGCCTTTAAAATATATGTATTTAGAGGTTGGTGACATTGTTCAATTTGATTCTGTTATACAGGGAGTAAAAATCTATGGAGAAGATTATACTAGAGAAAATCAAAGGAATGGTCAGACAATATTCCCTTATTTTATTATAGACTCTATTAATAAAAAACAAAAAAATATAAGTGTTAAGGTTACACAATTACATAATTTAATTAGACAATTTTCACCACAACTAGGCAGTATTACAAGAACAACAAGTTCAGAACAAGGGTTTAACTATAGTATAGAAGACTATAATCAACTTCAAAACTTTTTATTTGGAGCTGAAAAATACTATACACAAGAACAAAAAAGAGTATCTGACTTAAATTTAGATTCATATATAGACGAACATGACCTTACATCATTACACACTCTACTAAACGTCAATAATTATGATGGAGATGTTAATGCAGATGGGGTTGTTAATGTTGTAGATATTATTGCAATAGTAAATCAAGTATTAGGCAATGATTTTGCAGATGAAGAATTTTTAACACAAGCAGATGTCAATGAAGATGGAACTGTTGATATTTTAGATGTAGTGCTACTTGTAGGTCAAGTATTAGGTTTTGAGGAGTAAATATGAATTTAAAAAAAATAAGAGCAATATCAAAATTAATATCTTTTATGTATACGTCTAATAATCCTGAAGCTACTGATGGAACATTAGAAATTTCTAAAAATAGTGTAGAATTACATACAAATGGAGGGTTTAGAAGACTGTCTATACTTTTTAATGGTGCTATTTATATATATAATAATCTTCCTGATGGATATGGAATTAAAATGAATGATAGCTCTATAATTATAACTAATTTTTTACTAAAAAACTTAAAAAACAATAAGATATTATTTGATTATGATGGTAATTTAGAAATTACAAGAGCAGATATTACTACAATCAATGGCAAAAGAATTAATTTAAAATTAAATAACACAATATTAACAGAAACTATAGACAACAATAGAACTAATTTTGAAGATAACTCTTTATTGTTTATTGAAAAGATTGATGAGTCTTATTCAGATTTTATGCCTATTAAAAAAGGGATAGATGATGATAGTATAAAAGGATTATTTGCACATAAACCACTTCCTGATGGATATACAGGAGATTATAATTATCATCCTAAAGAAAATATATATATGTCAGGAAAATATTTAACAAATAAATCACAGCCTGTAGGTAAAACTGCATCATCTTTTAAATTAACTAAAAATAAAGTAAATTTAGAGAATGTAATTAGAACGAAATTAAAGGTAACAGGACAAATTGAAAAACCTATAAGACAAAAACAAATAGAAGTTAAACCTAAAACAATTCAAGAAAAAACTCGTCAAGAAAAAACAACAACTAAAGAGCCTAGAAGAACAACTAAAGGAACAGGAGGCAGTTACTAATGGCTTATCAAAACGTAGGAACACCAAGATTTTTTATAGATAATTATATGTATTTAAGAGCACTAGGATTAGACCCTGAAACATATATAGATGAAACAAATGATGTAAACAATTTTACAGATATAACAGGTGGTGGAGGTAGTAATACAATAAAAACAGCTTTAGATAATGAAAATGCCTTTACATTATCACCTTCAATAGCAAAACCCTTTCCTAGAGAGTCAGGACATACTCAGAGATGGTTTATTCCTTGTGGAGAAATGATTAGAGGTATGGACTTTTCAGGTAATATGAAATGGTATGGAGCAATATTAAATCATAATTTTGGAGATTGTAATGTTACTTTACATGGCTCAATGTTTCATGGTGCTGTTCAATATGCAAATATTAATATTGATGGAGAATTAGTAGGACAAACTTATTCTGTAATGGATGAAAATTATGAAACAATATTAAACTTAGATAGCTATAGCGAACAGCAAAATGGAAGCTCTATTTGGTTTTCTGATAATGTTCCGACAGAAGAAAGATTTACAGGATTTAGATTATTTGGAGATAATAGCCTTCCTGAAACAGAAAGCGAAACACAATTAAGCAATTTACAAATAGGTGCTGTGAGTATGGGCGTTATGTATACAATGCCTCATTCTGTTGATTTAGATTTATCTATGCAAATAGAATTTGATGGATATGAAGAAATAGAAACATTAGGAGGTTCTACCCTTACAGATATAAAACAAACAGGAGCTCCTGTATGGGCTAATAGTGGTCAATATAATAGTCCTTTTTCAGTAGGCGAGTTTTCAGATAATAATTATTTAGGAGGAGCTAAAAGAAACGGTAGAAGAACTTGGAGGTTTAAATTTTCTTTTGTATCTGATACTGATTTGTTTTCTTCTAATTATATGAATACAATGCACATGGAAACTACATCAGATTATGATGATTCAGATAAAAATATTAACGGAGATTCTTTTGAGTATAATATGTTTACTGACGATTCTTTTATAGCACAGGTATGGAATAAAACTTTAGCAGGTGCTTTACCTTTTATATTTCAACCTGATTCTAATAATAATAATCCTGACCAATTTTGCATTGCAAAGTTTGATATGGATACTTTAGAAATAAAACAATCAGCATTTAAAACATACTCGTTTAGTATTAAAATTAGAGAAGTTTGGTAAAAAGTTTCATATCAATATAACAGCAAGGTTCTTGGTCTTGCTCATCTCTTTGGGTTTTAATTCTACCTGCCCATTTAAAAGAATGTTTTTCGCCATTATATTTATAATAATATAACCCATCTATAAATTTAACAATTAAGAAAAAAGGGAGTTCTGTATCTTTAGATAAGTTAAAGGCATAGTTCATTTTGTGCATACTTATCATATATTTAGGAGATGAAGTGCTTTTTATGTTCCTTGTTTTAATTTCTATCCATCCTTTTATATCACTTCCTCTACATATTGCAAAATCTACCATCAATTTATAAGACAATTTCTTTAATTTACAATCCCAAAGTTTTTCAATCTTGTCTGCAATATTCCTTTCTTTTTCAAGATGTTCTTTTGTTTCATACATCTTTCTCGCCATACTTCTCCTTCCATCTTAAAAATTTAGCATAATCTTCTGCAAATTCTTCAAGCCTTAAAATAATGTAAGATTTGCCCCTATCTTCTCTAACTACTACTGCATCTACAAAGACACTAGGTTTTAGCCATTCTGCTATCTTTTTACGCCTTTTAGCCTGTATTCTGAGGTCGCCCTCTGCTAAACAATCAACTTCTTCATGTAATCCTAATGCTTGACCATTAGAACCCCATGCTCTTTTACAGCCTATATCATAAGATTCAAATAATCTTACAACTTCTCTTTCAAAGGTATTACCCTTTACTTTACTTGGATGAGCCATCTTTTCTCCTTTTCATAAATTTTTTATTATATCTTTTAAGAGAG